>Ga0209345_10000394_pt1 | contig 56710 bp, 48 predicted proteins | sample Cruoilmetagenom7_FD_187294 | JGI IMG/M metagenome (GOLD analysis project Ga0209345, IMG submission 187294) | Oil polluted marine microbial communities from Coal Oil Point, Santa Barbara, California, USA - Sample 7 (SPAdes) (version 2) | ecosystem: Environmental > Aquatic > Marine > Oil seeps ... | reverse complement strand
CAATACAGTAAAAGATTAGGCGCAATAGAACCCATATTTGGCAATATTACTGTCAACAAAGGCATGAATAAATTCACCTTGCGCGGGCAAGATAAAGTGAACACCCAATGGCAAATGTATTGCCTTATTCATAACATTGAAAAGTTAAGAGACAACCTGCATTAAAGGTAAAACCCTTGTCTATTGCCACTAAAATAACCTCAAAAGACAAAAACAAGTAAAAACCAGTCATTATTCACGCTTAGGAATGAAAAAATTAAAACCGCCAAAAACGTAAACGTTTTTGATTGTTAAAAGAAAATAATCCAGTTAGAGTATTTTCATTATTCAATTTTAATAAAAACGAGTAATTCTACAGGCTCGTTAGCCATACTCTATCTTGCATTTATCATATAATTAAGGGATGAATTAAAATGGGAAATAAAAGTTATATTATTCTTGTGCTAATTGTTGTTGCTTTAGCATTTTTATTGGACATAACTTCGGCTAAATTAGCCGTTGAAATAGGACCGAAAACAATATTAGATTCAGATGGGAATACAAAGACTACTTTAGAAGTGATTTATCCCCTTTGGCATCAATTATTTAATCTAGGTAAAAATTTTTTATATGGCTTAGCTGCGGCAATTTTTATAACAGTCTTTGTTGCTAATCGTTTGGAAAAACACCAACAAGAAGAAAAAGCACTTGAATTGCAAAAGCTTAATGAAGCAATAAATATAAATGTTTTTGATAGTTTATTCAAAACTATAATCCCAGAAGAAATTTTTAGGGTTATCAAACAAGAAATCATAGAAAACAAAGTTGTTAGACGTGAAGCAAAGTGGATATATAACTTTACTTTAAAAGAAAACAAGGTCCTTTGTAGGCAAACTATAAGATATGAGCTTCACAATTTGAGTCAAGAAGAAGTTATTGACCCAGTAACCTTAGATCTAGATTCAAGCGGTGGAGAAAAATACGAACTTATATCTGCAGAGTGCCATAGTCATTCTGGAGATCAAGTTGTCTTCTATGACCATAATGACCCAACTAATAAAAAAAATATTGAGGTGGTGCATAATGGTAATGACACAGCTGTTACTTATACAGTTATAGTTCCATCTGAAAGTTATGTTGAGTACAAAACTAGTTTCGAGAGAACATATTCGGACAAAGTAGTCGATGCTCAGGGTACTAAAGTGCCAGTTATAGGTGCCGATATTATTGTAAATTATCCTGAAGGCTTTGAATTTAACATTACGCCGATGATGTCATCAAAACCAAAATTAATAACAGCAAGCACTACCCAAAAAATTTATAGAGTTGATGGTGGCGTTTTACCTAATCAAGGTTTTCTTTTTTATTTAACTAAAAGTACTTAGCATAAAAGTCCTTATGGCTAAACGGGTAGCCGGAGGTCTCTAACCTCCAGCCCCCACACCACCCTGCATGCGGCTCCGCACAGGGCAGTTCACTAACCATGATGTACTTTTATCCAGATATCACGCAGTGCAATTAACCCCTCATCTTTTAGAAACTGATTCGTTAATGCCATGTTGATACCTTTCGTCTTGGAGCTTCTCCATGGGCCTTTGCTAGTAATACCACAACTTATCGCAAGTTTTTCTGATACGCCTCGCTTGAGTAAATTTCTTACCTTGGTTCTTGGTCGTCGCCATTATCGCCAGTAACACATCCTTATTCTACGGCGAACCCAATGATCTAAATCTACCGATAGTTGATATGCATTGGCTATAAAGAAGTAGTTTCCCCAACCACGTAAATAACGGTTTAAATGAATAATTTGTTTCTTCATCGCTATTCCCCAGTTTCGATTCGTTAATCGACGCACTTGTTGTTTAAATTTAACGAGTGCTTTGTCGTGGATTTGTATCTGGCCTCGTCTGAAACTAAACCCTAAGAACTTAGTTTATTTTACTGAGCCAACACGACTTTTATTTTCGTTAACAACCAATTTAAGTTTACGTTGTAAAAACACACTAATGTTCATTAAAACACGCTGTCCTGCTCGATGGCTTTTCACTAAAATCGTAAAATCATCAGCATAGCGTGCGAAACAATGCCTTCGCTTTTCTAACGTTTTATCAAGTTCGTCGAGCATGATATTGGAAAGTAATGGCGATAATGGACTTCCTTGGGGAACCCCTTCTCGGGTTTGATATCGTTTCCCATTATCTATAATACCCGCTCTTAAATATTTTCCAATCAACTGCATCAAGGGTTTGTCGTTAATGCGACAACCTAGCTTATGCATGAGTAAATCATGGTCAACTCGGTCAAAGAATTTCGACAAATCAACATCTACAGCAATTTTGTGACCTGACTTTATGCATGCCTGTACATGCTTTACCGCTTGTGCCGCATTGCGACTCGAGCGAAAACCAAAACTGTAGGCAGAAAATTCAGGATCGAATATTGGGTTAAGGACTTGATGGATCGCTTGTTGGATAATACGATCTATGATCGTAGGTATGCCCAGCAAACGTTTTCCTCCATCAAGTTTGGGTATTTCAACTCGTAGTACAGGTTGAGGACGATATGTCCCGTTGGTGAGCTGTGCTTTGATAGCCTCCCAATTTGCTCGCGCATATGTTGGAAAGTCATCGATGCTCATCCCATCAACTCCCGCACTGCCTTTGTTCGCTTTTACACGCTTGTAGGCTGAGTCGAGATTTGTTGGAGATAGAACTTGTTCAAATAAGTTCTCATGTAAGGTTGGTGTTATTATGTCATGCCCGATAGCGGCAAAGCCTGACGGCAATAAAGACCTATCAAAATGCATAAATGTTCCTCCTATAGTTAATGTTCAGGCCTTCACCATGTCCCAACCATTACGATGGGCATTGGGCTACTATGCCGTCTGCTGACTTCTGCTTAATCACGTAGTTGGTTACCCAGATACGCACTATCGATTTCATCTATTCGCTCTTTTGGGTTGATGACACTGAGAAGCCAAGACATTTGTATACCAGAGTCTTACTGGTGACAGGTCGATTGCTTGTTAAGCAGATCTCCCCAGATAAGGACATGTACTTTCTTTGCACTGCTGCATCATTTACGGTGGCCATAAGATCACATGGTTTCGTCGTCTTGTGCCAACTCACCTCTAGCCTACGCCTCATATGATGTTCTTGTTCATCAGCTCGCCTGCTTTGTAAATAGACAAGGCTAGCGGCTTCCTTCAAACCATTCCTCGCGGAAAAGCCCTTGCCATTCACTAGTAGTTAGCGTTTAATAACAATAAGTTAAATAAACGGTGATCTTCCTACAGAGGACTTTCACCTCATTAGTTCATGCCCATGCTGGGCGTACACAAGTTACAGCATTGGAAAACCAACTCGCTCGCGCTCGTCGTTTTCCACTGTGTAAGGCGTTGAGGCTGTAGAATTTCTCCAATAAGAAAGATTTTCACGTTTCTTTTATTATTTTTAAATTGTATGTTTTTCAACCTTGTACGATATTCTTGTCTGTGATCTAATAGATATTATCCGGCGAAAGTTAATTCACATGGCTAACTATAAACCTGATTTATCCTGTCAAAGTAAGTTCACCCCCATTGATTTTTCACAACAAATAATCCCCCGGCACCTTTGAATATGCGCTTACGCATATTGTTGATAATCACCTTAATTTATCGAGCTTTGAACAATGGTATTAACGATAAAGGCGGCACAGCCGCCTATTCACCGTCTGTGATGCTAAAAATAATCCTCTTTGGTTATTCTCGTGGTTTTATCAGCAGTCGTCTCATTGCCAATGCCTGTGAAACTAACATTAATTACGTAATGTTACTTATTAGGCCGTGAATGGTGATTACATTGCTAAGCAGATAGTTTACAATTAATAATAGTTATCATTACGAAATACTTTTAAAGGCTGTTTAGAATGAATAAGAGATCTGCCCACTTTGGGTATCCGAATACTTTTTCCAATAAAGTTCAGCAAAAGTTACTGAATTTAGTCACTGTTATTGTACTGTCGCTTGCTTTGTTTTCACAAGCGAGTGCTGCGCAAAGTGATCAAACATCTCAGTTACGTCAGTTGGCGCAATTGGCAGAGTATATTGGCGTTGACTATGCTTCGGCGGTAGAAGAAGGTCAGGTCGTTAATGAAGATGAATATCATGAAATGCTTGAATTCTCAGCCATTATTGCTAAAAGAATTTCTACGCAATTTGAGCACGAAAATAAAGCAGCAATTTATCAACAGTCATTAGCGTTACAACAAGCAATTAAAGACAAGTCGACAGTCAGTCATATTCGTCAATTAAGTGCTGATATGCGTGGCCAGTTCCTCGCTATTTTACCTGATTCACTGCTTCCTGAGCAGCTGTTATCAGCTCAAAGCACACAGCAATTATTCCAAGAAAATTGTTCTAGTTGTCATGGTCCGTCAGGGCAAGGTGATGGCATTTTAGCAAAAGGCCTATCGCCAGAGCCAACAAACTTCACTGATAGAGAGCGAGCAATGAATCGCTCATTGCTCGGCTTGTTCGATGCTATTTCTAATGGCTTAGACGATACAGCTATGCCAGCTTTTACTCAGCTTAAAGAGCAAGAACGTTGGTCGTTAGCTTTTTATGCCGGTAGCCTTGCCTTTAATGCAGACGACAGTGCTGAAAAACCCAAAGATCTTGCTTTGCAAAACTGGATTAACTTTAATCCATCTCAGCTAATTAATAGTGATAAAAATATTAATACTGATTTTATTGATGCTTACAGAGCAACGCCTAAGCTATTATTTAGTGAAAAACAAAGCCCAATAAACACCACAAAAAGTCAGTTAAATGCGGCCTTAGATGCTTATCATAAAAAAGACTATGAAAAAGCGAATACCTTAGCGGTAAGCGCTTATCTTGATGGTTTTGAATTAATAGAAAATAGCTTAGACGCTAGAGATGCAGATTTACGCAAGGCTATTGAAGAAAACCTGATTAATCTAAGAAAAGTTATTAGCACTGGTGGTGAAGAAGCGCGTTTAATTGCCTTGTCAGCAGACGTGTTTAGTCAGCTCAACGAAGCCGAGCAATTGTTAACCGGGTCGGCTTTATCAAGTAGTGCATTATTTAGTGCAAGTTTAGTTATTTTATTGCGAGAAGGACTTGAAGCATTATTAGTGGTTATTGCACTAATGACGGTGTTAATTAAAACAAATCGCAAAGATGCGCTTAAATATGTCCATGCAGGTTGGGTGTTAGCGTTAATTGCCGGCATAGCGACTTGGGCAGTAGCACAATCAATTATTGATATTAGCGGTGCGAGTCGAGAAGTGATGGAAGGTGTTGCGGCTTTACTTGCGGCAGTTATGTTGTTGTATGTCGGTATATGGATGCACAGCAAAACCAATGCTCAGCAATGGCAAGCATATATTCAAAAACACATTAACACGCAATTGCGCGCGGGCACTTTATGGGGATTAACCTTACTGTCGTTTATCGCTGTCTATCGTGAAGTATTTGAAACCGTGCTGTTTTATCAATCATTATTAACTCAAGCGATACCAAGCCAATACTCTGTCGCAGTGTCAGGTTTTGCCGCAGGCATTGTGATTTTAGCGGTTGTTGCTTGGGCTATTTTAAAATACTCAATAAAGCTGCCTATTGCTCGTTTCTTCTCTATGACAACCTATTTATTGCTCGCTTTAGCGTTTATTTTAATGGGCAAAGCGATATCAGCGTTACAAGAAGCGGCTGTGATCGGCATTTCAGCATTGCCAGTTCGCATTGACCTGCCATGGATTGGTGTCGGTTCAACGTGGCAAGGTGTGCTTGCACAAACGGCTATTGTATTGTTTTTTGTGTTCTATCGCATGAAAACCAAAGAGCAACCGTTAACAGCTAAGTAAATCTTGTTGTATTAACGCATACCTGCTCGACTCTATGATGCAATGTCATGGAGTCGAGCGGGTATATCTTCATTAATACGAGCCATACCTTTAAATTTCCAAAAATACATAACCTAACTGTATTTAGTGATGCCTGAGTAAAAGGCACGTTAATTAATGAATATTTTTCGCCTTGTTATACCAATTCGACTAAGTTTCTTCCCAGTCAGTGAAATTTAAAAGCTTTAGAGGCATTGATTGACGAGAATGGTTATTCTCGACAACTGCTCCTGCGTTGTTCTAATGACTCACATCCCTGTGAGCACCTTGTCGAAATTAATAACGCGGCCCGTAAGGCTTTTAAAATCAACCTTCGAGAACAAACTTAATAGACTTGCTATTACCTCAAAAATTAGCTAATAGCAGAGACTAAAATGAAAGATCAACAGCCCCTAAAAAAAACATTTCCATAACACTTATCTACTGTCACACTCCCCCTAATCTCTTGATAGAGCCTCAATAGGGTTCAGTTTTGCCGCATTACGGGCTGGAAGATAACCAAATAGAATGCCAATGAGTGTCGAGCAAACAAAAGCGGCAATGATAGATACACTAGAATATATCATTTGAAACTCACTACCTGTATAGATGAAGAGCACCCCGACCAAATAAGCTAGCCCTATACCTAGTGCGCCACCACAGAAGCAGACCAATACGGCTTCAATCAAAAATTGACGTAAAATATCCATCTGCCTGGCGCCAACGGCTATGCGTATACCTATTTCCTTCGTGCGCTCAGTTACTGAAACCAACATGATATTCATGACGCCAATCCCACCAACTAACAACGAAATGAACGCAATAGCAGAAATGAGTAACGTCATGGTTTCAGATGTTTTTTCTATACTTTTTCGTATGGTGTCAGTGTTGATAGTGAAAAAATCCACCGTGTCATGCCGCATGGTCAATAACTTAATAATTCCTTGTTCTGCCATCTCACTTGATACATTTGCGTCAACCCTTACGGTGATGTCATTGACATAATCTTGCCTGAATATTCGTCCGGATACGGTGGTATAAGGTAACCAAACATTCAATTCATCACTATTGCCTGACATACTTTCAATTGGCTTGGTCACACCAATAACGCGTACCGGCAGTCGACCTAGAAAAATAACATTACCGAGTGCATTACCGCCTGAAAAAAGTGCTTGTTCGGTGTTCACGTCAATGACCGCAACTTGTTCTAGTGCATCGATGCTGTCTTCGCCAAAGTATTGTCCTTTTGCTAAGTCATAACCCCGTACACGGAAATACTCAGTGCCAACACCTTGAACAGAGCCGGTAACGGTTTCACTTGAATAACGAATAGCGACATTCGCTCTAACTGTTGGCGTAGCGCTATCGACAAATGATAATGTTTTAAGCGCCTTGGCATCCTCAGCCGTGAGTGAATGCACGCGACCAGAGCGACGGTCTCCACGACCTGTTCCTGGTTTTATCTCTATGGTATTGGTCCCCATTGAGGCAATGTTATCCATAATTGTTTGCTGCGATCCCGCGCCTAGTGCGACTACTGACACCACTGAAGCAATACCAATGATGATCCCCAGCATGGTAAGAAATGTACGCAAACGGTTATTGGACATGGCAATAATAGCCATTTTCAAGGCTTCAAAATAACGCGACCAGTTAATACTCTCGCGAACTTTGTTCTTAGCTTTTTTATTAGGTTTTTTCTTAGCTTTGTTATTAGCACTTTCAGGTGCTTTACCTGCAACTATTTTGCCTTCAACTACTTTGCCTTCATTGACGACTCTATAAGTTTCTTGTTCAATGTTACTAGGGTTATTGCCATTAGCTTTATCGCTAATAATTTCTCCATCTTTTATCTCAATAACGCGATCAGCAAACTCTGCGATATTAGGATCGTGTGTTACCAAAATAATGGTATGACCATCGCCATGTAGCTCCTGAAGCAACTTCATCATCTCATCGCCACTGGTGCTATCTAATGCTCCAGTTGGCTCATCGGCAAGAATAACGTCGCCACCATTAACTAAAGCTCTGGCGACACTCACGCGTTGCTGCTGACCACCACTCAGTTGGTTTGATTTATGATCTAAACGATCGCCCAAGCCAAGGCGGGTAAGCAGTTGCTTCGCTTTTGCTTGTCGAGAGTGTTTATCTTCATTGGCATACAATGCTGGCACTTCGACATTGCCCAGTGCACTTAAATCACTTAAGAGATGATAACGTTGAAAAATAAAACCAAAGTATTCACGTCGTAATGCAGCAAGTTCATCTTCCCCCATAGTGGAGGTATCTTGTCCATTGATAAAATAACTGCCTTTGTTTGGTTTATCCAGACAGCCAAGAATGTTCATTAGTGTCGACTTTCCTGAGCCAGATGCGCCGATAATAGCGATCATTTCTCCGCGATTAATCTGCAAGTTAATATTTTTTAAAACCGTAAGTTCATTATCCCCCGCAGTAAAACTACGGCTCACATCGACAAGTTTTATCAGTGTATCAGTCATCATTTATAACCCTCGGCCTGAACCCGGACCACCTTGACCACGCATGCTGCCACCTGCAAGCCCAGCCATTGGGCTGCCTATAGCATTAGAGGAAGCAGTACTGTTAAGACCTGAAGATTGACTAATCACTATCTCATCACCTTCGTTCAGCCCTGATAATATCTGTGCGTATATTTTATTATTAATGCCAACGTCGACATTTCGATATTCAGCTTGGTCGCCATTTTTCACTAGCACCTGATAAGAAGCCTTTAGGCCAGATCTTTTAACTAACACTTGTGATGGTACCAGTAAGGCGTTTTCTGCTTTTTCAAGAATAATAGAAACTTGTGTTGTCATGCCAAAGCGCAATAACTTATCTGGGTTTTCAACATCAAACAGCGCATTGTAATAAATCGCTTCATCGTCACCAATTTTCAACGAGCTATCGTCACCGCTAAGTAATGTTGGGCCTGGCTCAATGGCGCGTAAAACACCGTAATATTTCTTACCTGTAGCACCCAAAATAGTGAAATAAACTTTTTGCCCTGCACTAACGTTTATAATATCGGCCTCTGAAACCTGTGCCTTAATGGTCATGACATCAAGTTGTGCCAGTTCAATAATACTCGGCGTACCTTGATTGTTATTGACCGTTTGCCCCTCTTCCACCGAAACATAGATGACTGTGCCATCGATAGGCGACTCAATAAGGGTGTAACCTAAATTAACCTGAGCATTATCGACACTGATAATAGACTTCTCTTTCTCAGCATTTAATTGATCTAGCTCTGCTCGATAAACTGCCAGTACAGATTCAGCAGTGTCATAGTCCGCTTGTGAACTCGCGCTAGTCGCCAGCATCTTTTTGCTTCGCGTAAACTCAGCTGTCGCCACTTTTATTTGAGCTTGCTTTGCCCGTAACTGAGCATCAATGCTCTTGAGTAAAGCTTCGGCTTCTTTTAAAGCATTTTTTTGGGTCAAATTATCGATTTGAGCAATAAAATCACCTTGCTTAATTTCATCGCCCAACTGAACACCAATTTTTTCAATCAGCCCTGAAATTTGAGCACCGACACTAACCAATTTAGACGGATATAACACACCGTTTGTGAGTACCACACTCTCAATATTACCTCGCGTAACACTATCGGTGATAAATACCGTTTGTACCTGCTGTGACAAGCTGTATTTGTAGCCTGCACCTGCGATGATAACGGCGATAAAAAGGACTAATAGCAAGGTCTTTTTAATGTTTTTTTTCATGTCATTCTCTCAATTTCTGTACAGATATATTTTATAACGGTGCTTAACTAGAGCTTCAAAGCAGCTTACCTTTGAGAAGCACTAGCGTGAGCGTCTTCATCGGTTGTACTTTTAGCTTGCTCACACAATGGTAATGTTGATGGTGGATGCCTTTTTTCTTCTTGCTGGTTATCTTGTTGACTACCTTGCGCCAAGCGAGGTTTTGCTCGCGATTGGCAACTGCGCTCAAAACTAACGGTTAAAGCGTCAGAAGCTAAGACAACACCATGCATACTTGCTCGTAAAGTTTCTGCTGATACATGTTTTGAGTCAGGTAGCACTAACATTTTTGAAAGTGCATACAGATGAAATGTGTAGTTTTTTAAGCCTGGACCTTTTGAACAAGGTGGCGCATATTCATTATTATCATTGACTACATTGCTACCAAACGTACCGACTGGCTGCTCGTTTTCTTTGTTAGAACTAACATCCACGTTAGCACCCGATGCAATACCAGAGACACTCGCTGGAATATTGTAAACACTCCAATACCAACGTAACCCTTCTGGTTTTTTGGTTTTAGCTTCTTTGTGCCGTAAAGGAGGTGGATTTTTATTAGGTCTATGATCTATGGGCATATGATCCATAATCAGCACCAAAGACTTCGCATCATCAGGCACACCTTGCCAATTCAATGGCGGCGAAATACCGTCACCTTCACAGGTAAACTGAACGGGTAGTACTTGATTATCTAAAAACGCAGGGCTGAAAAGTTTAAGGGCTGTATCGGCTTTAGCTGCCGTTGACATTAGTAGTATCAAGCTTGCTATCGATACAATAGGAATAAGGGAAGCAATATTTTTGATTTTCATGACCAATCTCTTTAGCAATTAAGGCAACCATTTATGAGTTACCCTAATTCTAACGATTAGCCATTGGCTATGGATGACAATATTGTCATTTAACTTGTCATTTCTAACTTATTATTTCTAACTTATTATTTAGTTATCGGCAACGACAGTCGCAGAGTAAATAGCTCTTTATCGCTCGCTTCAATAATGAGCTCGCCATCATGTGCTCGGGCAATTTCTCGCGCTAGACTTAGCCCAAGGCCGCTGCCCGACAGTCCTTGCATGTGCTCAGGCTCGCCACGATAAAAACGTTCGAATAATTTAACTCTCACGGCATCTGACATAGGCAGACAAAAGTTACTGATAAGCACGTCTATTTGACCGCCGTTTTGTTTAGCTTGAATAGTGACTCCTTTCTCATGCAGGCTGTAGCGCATCACGTTAACCAGCACATTATTTAGCAGCTGTCTTAGTAATACCGCATCACCTTGGATGATTAAGGCTTGTTCAATCGCACAATGTAGTACCAACTCATCCGACAACAGTTCCATATCGGCAGTTAACTCATCTAATAAGTCGGTTATATTTATCGCTTCGAGATGTAGCGCCATCGAGCCAGCATCCGCCTGCGACAACAGTAGCAATTTTCGTGTAATAGCCGACAGATGCCCCACTTCATCAAGAATGGCATTGAAGTCTAATTGCTCGGTATTTTCATTGATAACGGCTTGTTCAAGCTTGCCTCTTAGCACCGTCAATGGCGTTTTAAGTTCATGAGCCGCATCAGCGGTAAAGCGAGAAATTTGTTGAAAACTATCTTCAAGTCGCTCTAACATCGTATTGTATGCAGCAATTAATATTTTAAACTCTTGATCTGCTTTATGCTCGGGCAAGCGGTGGCTAAGGTCTTTTTTTGTCACCATATTCATTGATTTTTGTAAGCGGTTTATCGGTCGTATGGTATTACTCGTAATAAACCATGCACCAAGAATACAAAGTAATAAAGAAAAAGGGATCACAACGATAAGTGCCTCTCGTAAGGTACTTTTTAGTTGGTTAGTAGTTGCGGAAACGTCAACAGCAATAAAGCTTTGTGCTTCCCCAGTGTGATAAAAACTTGCTCGCCATTGGCTTTTATTATGTTCAAAGAAAACAAGATGACAAAGCACCGTTGCCCCATTTCTATCCGCTGAGGTAAATTGCTCTTCACTCTCACTGTTTAACGTACTTATTACTGCTTGAACGTCTACACCATCAGATTGCGTCAATACACCAGACTCATTCGATTCAACGAATAACATCAGTTGACTAGCAGAGTTAATACGCAACTTCTGCGTTAAATCATTAATAAGCCAGTCATCAGCATTATCTGTGTTACTTGCCATGGGAAAGGTGCTCAACGGACTATTTCCACGACGTTCTTTACGCAAATAAAAGTCCATTATGCGCTTTTCTTCCATACAAAGACGGGCATCAAGTTGCTCAAGCTCCACTTTCATAATACGTGACCAACTTAAGCTAACAATAACCGCGAGCACAGCACTTACCGTTAAGATAGATATAGAAAAAATACGCGTACGAAACTTCATTTTATCACCTTAACGTGGGCTTAAACGGTAACCTGTACCACGCACTGACTCAATGGCACCAACCATTTTTCCTGCACTTTCCAGTGAGGTAAGTTTACGGCGAATACGTTTAATGCAGACATCGACAACATTGGTGCAGGGATCAAAATCATAGCCCCAAACATGCTCCAATAATTGTCCGCGTGTTAAGACTTTATTTGGCGAGCGCATTAAATATTCCAACAGGCTAAATTCACGACTAGTGAGTTCGATAGATTGTCCCTGACAATTAATACTGCGGTTAATGCAATCAAGCTGCAACGAACCTACTTCTATTACATGTTGTTCCGTGCCGGCATGTCGTCTAAGTAATGCCTGGATACGAGCATTAAGCTCTTCTACATAGAAAGGTTTTGCTAAGTAATCGTCAGCGCCCATTTCTAAGCCCTGAACACGATCACCAAGTTCATTACGAGCAGTCAGAAGAATAACAGGCGTATCGATACCCATTTGACGAATAGAGCGAAGAATATCTAAGCCATCGCGACCCGGAAGCATAATATCGAGAATGATAATATCGAAAGTGTTTTTACTCGCAATCTCATAGCCCTGGTTACCATCAACACAATGGGTAATCGTGTAGTTTTTTGTTCGCATGCCTTCACAGATAAAGTCAGCAATTTTTTGTTCGTCTTCAACAAGTAATATCTTCATTGAATTGTATCCTTAAACAACTCATCAAAGTATCTCACCTGAGGCATCGCTATCGCAACAAGTATGACAACATTGTCATTTAACACCAAGTCTATTAAGCATGATTTAAAGCTTACTTGAGGTTGAATACTGAAATTGTTGATGGTGCACCAGGTTTGGTATTAACCATTGTTGGGACACCGAATGCGGCATCAAAGTTAGTTACATATGCTTGATCACCTCGAACAATAACGTCTCCAGATCCATAAAGTGCTTTAGACGTTCGATCCCATTGAATACCATCAGGTGCAATCATTCCTTTAGCAAATAATGTTGTTAGATTCAAATAGCGTGTAAATATACTTATATTAAGCCTACCCGCTTGAACAGTCATTAAACATACATATTTATCAAGCATTCGTAGTATTGTTCTTCTCACCTAACAACATACTGCCATCATCTAAAAATCTTAAAATAATATGTTTACCTTGGCGGTTATCGTCAAATAAGTAGCTGTATTTATCAGCTATTCTTTCTCTATCTGCTTGAGTTTTTGCAATCGACATTTCATCACGGAAAGCTTGACCTTCCATAATGCCAGCATAATGACTTGCTAAAGCGGCGGTGGTTCGTAGTGCATTTTCAACTTTTGGATTTTCTGCAAAAGCCTGTTTTAGCTCTGCTGCATAAGCATAATCTGTTGGTAAAACTAATTTTCCTTCTGTATCAAACTCAATCGTCGCGGGTGGTGATGGTATGTCATATTTTGCTAATAATGCGTTAAACTCTTTTTGCGAATATTTAGATAAAGTATCAATATTATGAGCAGTAGGAAGTAATAACGGTATATCATTCAAATTGACCGAGCCAGATTGTAGTCCTGGTGTAAGGTATTCATCAAGGTTAATTTCTTGTTGGTCACCTTGTGTTGTATTCATGTTAAATACAGCATGCTCGTTTGATTTTTCTACTTCTTCAACCGCATACTTTTCTTGATAAGCAGCAAATATATCATAAAAATTACTATTGCTGTTCAATGGTTCGGATTGTTGTACACCTTGTGAATGTGATTGAAAAACTGTATTTTTTATTTCCATGTTACCCTCGCTACTAAGCGTAATAATTTACATAATTTGAGGTAAACCCAACCAACTTGTCATAACTTTCAGGTGAACTAAGTCCTTTAGTGCCCCAACTCATAGACATTTTATATAACTCAGATTGTTCATCCTGCATTGGTACAATACTTATTAAAATATCTTTATCGCTCTGCCCATTAGCTCATCCTTGTGAAATTATTTCATTTAAGTTAATCATGCCCATTGATGGCATTCTTCCAATGAGTCAGTTGACTCGTTGTTCTAACTCTTCAGAAGTAGCATTTTCAATAAACGTCATAGCATTTTTTCGAGTATCCATATTGTTGATGCCTTGAGACGTTTTATAGGCAGGAGCTTCGATAGACTCTGTTTTACTATTATTGGTAGATGTCTGTTGCACAGCATAACTTTGTGAGCTAACTGAATTTATCATCATATTTTCCTTAATATTTCACATTTAGTTACTGTATCTGTAGTAATTTCATGTTGAGTGGTGATGTTGGCGTTAGTTATATTAGAGGCAATAGTATTATCCATTTGATAGATACGATTAACTTGGTTACTAGCATTTATTTGCATAATATTCTCTGATGTAAATTAAGAGCCAACGAATAGTTCCTTAAAAAAAGCAAAGAATATGCCATAGAATTTACCTTAGATTTTAGACATAAATAGCTCATCAACACTTCTTTTTTTAAGAGAAGTAGGCAAATTATTGCCGATAAAAGTACAAGAGTGGCAATAATAGGACTATTTAATAGAAGCTTATTTGTTAGCGATTAAATTGCGCTAAAGGAGGATGTAGATATTTGTAAAATAATCATTTCAAATAAGAGCAAATAACTGACCGCAATGCCGGAACAGCAGTCTTTAACTAAATAAGCATTAAGGTCTATATAGCGAACAAAGTAAGCTTCTTTATTGGAGATTTGCTTCCCTCTTCAAAGGTTGTCTGAATAGCAGAACTTGTAGAATTCCCACATACACATTTAGTACAAGCAATATCAATGACCCTAGATTGCCCTTTTGTAGGCTTAAGCAAGTGTTTAGCGAGGCTATTGGTTCATTATTCATCTACACTCCCCCACCTCACAGTACAGCAAAAAACCATTAAAATAGGATGCTAATCTATTGTTTTATAAAAAATCCTCGTACAATTATGACCACAACAGATAAGCTGAAGCCCTATATTTATCAGTGCTATTAATGAAAATGGCTACTAAATCACTTGAGTAGCTACAGTTTAACTTATGCCAAGTCTATTAAGTTTGTTCCCACTCAGAGCTTAGTAAAATTGGCATTAATAGCCCGACTTATTATAGGTGTTTTTTTATTGCTAACTTTTATTATCTATTATTATTTGATAAAGATTCAATTATTACACTGTTTATAACACACCAATACTCACCTACTATACCTTCAAGCAATAAGGCTGCTCATAAATGAACATAAGATTTGGACGGCCTTACTTTCAGTTTAGATAAACACAGTGAGTAGCAAATGATGAAACCGTTAAAAAGCATTTTAGTCATAGCAACACTTTCACTAGTAGCAAGCGCTTTTACAAGTGTTAATGCCGCAGAAGTGTGGCCACTTGAAAGCGTAACAACTTTTACTCAGTACCGCGGTGCTGGTATTACTCATTTTTCTATCAACATGATGAAAGAGTACGGGTTAAGCCAAGCAGGTTATGAATTTTTCACTGGCACAGAAGGTGATTGCTTTAGTGCTTTTGAAAATGCTATTGCGACCAACACATGGTGCGTAGTAACACTTTGAAAGCCTCAATTTTTACACCATAAACATAAGATACGTGAACTTGCAGACCCTAAAGGTTTACGCGGTAGTGTTGATACAGCGGTATTATTGTTACGTGAAGATAAACAAGCACTTTTTAGTCAAGCGCAATTAGAAACGCTCGGTAAGCTACACTTTTCAAACGATATTACTGCCGCGCTTGATTATAAAGTTTGTACAGAGCGACAGATATTAGATGCAGTAACTCGCCAATGGCTCAACAAATAAGTAATTAATTAGTTATACGGGCTTTGTTTTTAATAAAACGGCTCAACATAGTAAGCATCGGCCAAACAGGTCACCTAACGGAGAAACCCATGATCCAATCAAACACGACTCATCCAATTATTAGTGATTTAGAAAAACGTTATACTACTAAACGCTATACCACCAAGCGTATTCCACAAGATGATCTAGACGTAGTTTTTCAAGCTATGCGTCTTTCTCCTTCATCAATTAACTCGCAACCTTGGAAGTTTATTGTTATTGAGTCTGATGAAGCTAAAGAGCGTATGCATAATACCTTTGCTAATAAATTTCAATTTAATCAGCCACATATTAAAACAGCGTCGCACGTTATTTTATTTGCTTACAACCCTGAATATACTCGCGATGATTACGCACAGGTCATCGATGCCGACATTAAAAATGGTCGTACCCAAGCAGAGAACCGTGAGCAAGCGTTTGGCGCTTTTGCTTTTGTTGATATGAATACAGATGAGCAAGGCAACAATGCAACCTGGACTAAAGCGCAGACCTACATTGCTTTAGGTAACACCATGCATGCAGCCGCGCGTTTAGGTATTGATTCTACCCCTATGGAAGGCGTAGATGCTGAGCTTATTGGTGAAATTTTTGAAAAAGAATTAAACGGTTACATATGTGACGTAGCATTAGTGCTTGGCTATCACGATGACTCTGAAGATTATAACGCTAAGCTACCTAAGTCTCGTTTAGCTAAAGAGCAAATAATCCAAGTTTTATAAGCTTGTTAAAAAGCTTTAAACGCTAACCAGCCTAAGCGTTAGCGCTCACATTAGCTTAATAACCCCAGTTCGGGTTAAGCTACTTTACCCAACAATGCTATTTAAACGCTTATCAGCGTTATTTTTACAAACCAATCGCTCGCTATTGGTTTGTAAAAATTCCTTGCTAAGCGCCTAAATTCCATCATTGCGTTTTTTTAACCTTTTACTTAAAAAATATCGTGAACAATTTAGCCAATAACACTATGAATCAATAGGTTATAAAGTCCATTAACCCGAACTGAGGTTAAGTATATAATTTCATGGGATATGCCAAAGGTATTTAGTAGTGTAGATGTGTAATATAACGAATAATCGGTAAAAAACGGGCTAATGATTGAAACATTATCCTGATTTAATCACTAATCAATTATTAAATTAATCGCCTAAAAAAACATGGTTAAGGGTGTTTAATAAAGTCGTTATTTAGCTTGCTTGTATTTAAGTAATTACTAGCAATAGTGCATAGCACCCTATTATATTACTGCCTCAGCTAAAGGTTTAAATCTAAATATATAATAGGAGCTTTGTTTTCTGCCTTGCCATTATTGAGTTGTGCAGACAGCGGTAACTACGCTGCCCCCGTGTACATGTAGCCCTCAGGACCAATACTTACGCCGTCAGACCATATCATCTCTTTATCATAAGTATAATCGCGGTACTGGCCTGTTTTAGCATCTATAACACCTACCGTACGTTCACCAACAATGGTTAAGCAAAGGTTATTGTCTGCATCTATGCTCAAACCACCGTTTACCGGTTTTTGTGCATATTGTTCTACTCGCTCGCCTATTTACTTATCGGTTAATTACTCATTGGCAATATCGGCCACTTTAATACGGTAAACCTATTTTTTATTAAGCAGAGGAAAGTAAAGCCACTGCTGTGCGTTATCAAGCACAATACCATCGGCACCATCAAGTTGCTTTTGCTCAAAAGCATTTGCACCTAAAAGAGATCTTGCTAACAGTAACGTGTTAATTTTCATCATTTCACCTAAATAATAAATTGATTATCTAATGAAAGCCCAACTTAGCAACTGAGTTTCATCATACTACCAATACTATCAATTACCCCACGTTGCACACCTAGGCTGCGGCTTATCTAACGTATGGAGGCTCATCCCAAGTTACGAAATAAGGAAACTTTCCGCATTTTGTCCAAAATACAATCATGCCTTTATCTGTGAGCAATAAGTGGTAATAGCTGCAAATATTTGTTATTAATATGTAAAATAAATAAAGTAGAAATGTTTTTTCTGTAAAAGAGAAAAAGCTTCCTCTAATAAAATTGTTATAAATACAGGGATGGTTCGATGAAAACTCTCAGCATAATATTACTATTTATTACTTTTCAATCCACTGCAATGGCTGAAAAAGGCGTTGTTGTTAATATACTTCCAGATAAATTAACTTTGTCAATTGACTGCGAAGCTCAGGTAAAACTACAACGATTAAAAACAGAGCCAGAAAAATTTTCAGTAGGCTATTCTTGCAAAAACTCGACAAATGGAAGTTACTATATGGATTTTCGTTTAAATGATATGGATATAGTCGCCGATTTTAATGATGGTTCAGCTAAAGTAGATGTGAGTAAAACCAAGTTTAAATCATATACACTTTATGAATTATTTATTGAAAGAAAGGACGGAGAAAAATTTAAATTTGTTTCCTATTGTACAAAAGATATTTGTCTCGACTTAGTGGGTAACTATGAAAAGGCAGTTAAAGACTCTATCACGTCTCAGTTAAGAGGTTAGTATTTATAACCATGTACAAGCATGAATTTTGCGTCTCTTAGTGGGCTGCTAGCCGTCGAGGTTATATATGTATCAATCAGGTAAAGTTTCGATTGCTGAATGTAGTCAATGTGGTGAGGAAGCCACAGTTATAAAACATGAAACTAAAGAGCAGTTTCTCAGATATGGTAAAATTCAAGTTATAAAATACGACTTACAAGGCGCCCTAAATAACGGATAAAAATGCGTTATCACTTCATTCATTGCCTGTGACTTCGCTTATTTAACATCAATAAATAGCACCATATGCTGTGGTTACTCATTAATGCATTAGCACTGACATCAGTCGAAAAACATCACTTAACACATAGTGTTTGTTTGCAGTACAAGCACGCAAATGTCCATAACTTTAGCCGGTATGCGTACCTTTACCATCAAGAAAGGCACGCCTAACGCAACGTAATATTTATAAACTAAAAACCTTTCGTTGGCTAGTGATGCCGGTTCTTATTTTCTCTTTGCTCTGGCTTTATTGGTTTTTTTAGCCGGCTTCTTTTTCTTGATTTGTATCGGCGCTTTTGAAAACTCTTTATGAAAAGGCTGCTCTGTAACCACAGGAATAACTTGCCCTATGCTATTTTCAATAGTAGTTAATTGCCTGACATCATTTTCTACAGCAAATGAAATAGCCATGCCGTTTTTACCAGCACGAGCAGTACGGCCGATACGGTGTATGTAGTTTCTGGGATCTTCAGGAAGGTTATAGTTAATGACTAAGGTAATATTATCAACATCAATTCCACGCGCAGCTACATCGGTTGCAACTAGTACTCTTAACTTAGCATCTTTGAAATTTTGTAACGCTTCTTCTCTAACGGCTTGAGTTTTACCACTGTGAAGACTAGCGGCAGTTATTGAGGCTTTTTCTAATGCTTTAACAATGATGTCAGCGCCATATTTTGTTTTACAAAAGATGAGCACTTTTTCATAGTCAGAGTTTCCTAGAATATTAAATAGCAAAGGCACTTTATTCGATTTATCAAGCTGATATACACTTTGATTAACCAAGTCGATAGTTACCGTTTCTGCCGTAATTTGAACTTTTTTCGGACTTGTTAATATCGCTTGTGCAAGTATTTCTATTTCAGCGGGCATAGTCGCTGAAAATAAGAGTGTTTGTCGCTTCTTTGGCAGTTTAGATATGATGCTTTGAACATCGTTAAAGAAGCCCATATCAAGCATGGTATCAGCTTCATCTAATACAAAGACTTCTAATGCCTCAAAATTTATATCGTCCGTTGCAATTAAATCTAATAATCTGCCAGGAGTAGCCACTAAAATATCAAGTCCAAGTGCTATTGCGTCAACTTGAGCTTGTCTGCCGACACCACCATAAACCACCTTAGTTTTAAGCCCTAAGCCATCAGAGTAATCATTAATGTTTTGCATTATTTGCGAGGCAAGCTCACGTGTGGGCGTTAGTATCAGCGAACGTGTACTCTTAGCGTTGATATCAATTTTATTACGCCCGAAATTATTGATAATGGGTAATGAAAAAGCTGCAGTTTTTCCGGTGCCTGTTTGCGCGATACCAAGCAGGTCATTGCCATTAATAAGCACTGGGATACATTCTTGTTGGATCGGTGTCGGCTGTGTATAGCCTTTAAGACTAACGCGGTCAATAATTGACGCTAAAAGTGAAAATGCTTTAAATTCTGACATGTTGTCTCGGTAGTCTTTAATCAATAGGCCGCTATTCTAACAGAGTGCTTAAACATATTTAAGACATATTCAAGGTGACTGTTTCTGACCAATACCGACAAAATACTTCACAATAATGTAGTTCACTCATTAAGTATTCTGTTCCCTTGATTTTTGGTTTGAACTTTATTTCACCGTTAGTACAATTTTACCTACATGTTGTTTTTTCTGGAAAACTGCTTGTGCTTTATAGATACCTTCTAAAGGCAAGGTTAGTGCAACAATGGGGATAATTTTTTGTTGTTCAATACAGTTAATTAAATTTTGAAAAACTTCCGGCTCAAGCACAGTACAACCATAAAAGCTTAAATCTTTTAAATACAAAGTTCTCACATCCAATTCAACCAAAGCGCCACCGATGGCACCTGATACCGCGTATCGACCTTGAATTTTTAATACGTCTAACAACAGAGGCCATTGCTTACCCGCAACAAGGTCAATCACTACGTCAACACTATTGCTGCCAAGTGCTGTAACTAAGTTTTCGTCTCTAAAAACAACTTCATCAGCACCTAAATCTATAAGTTGATGTTTTTTTTCTGGGCTAGTCACGGCAATAACATATGCTCCCCTTGCTTTGGCTAGCTGGATAGCTGCAGAGCCAACGCCACCTGACGCACCCGTGATTAATACTTTGTCTTTACTGGTTACTTTAGTCCGAGTCAGCATATTTTCTGCTGTAGAATAGGAACATGGGAAAGTAGCAAGCTCAATATCAGACAGTTCACTTTTTATAGGATAGGCATGAACAGATGAAACGGTGCTGAACTCTGCGAAGCCACCATCACACTCTGAGCCAAAATACCAAGGCGTTTCAAGCTCCTGACCGTTAGCTTCACGTAAACAGGGTTCAACCAATACCCGCTCACCGATACGTTTATTATCAACGCCATTACCAACGGCAACGATAACACCACAAACATCAGCTCCCTGAATACGGGGGAAAATCAAAGCATTACCCGACCAACTCGCGTCTTTACCATTGTTATCACTTTTTGAATACCAAGCTATTCTCGTGTTGATATCAGTATTGTTAACCCCCGCTGCTGCAACACGTATCAGCACTTCGTTATGTTTTGGTCTTGGCACGGTAATATCATCACGATACTGAAGCACTTCAGAGCCACCATGGCCTGTAAGTTGAACGCCTTTCATCGTTTCGGGAATTTTAAACATAACTTTGTGAACTCCATAATTGTTTGATAATTTTTTGTGCCGAGATTACCGATGCTTTTCCCATAGTGGGCCAGACACTGGATACACTTTCATGAAGCAAAAAAAGCTCGGTAGACAGATCGTCTCTTTGACACAGTTCTGCTAATAGATCATGAACTTCATCTTTATGGCGCTGAACAGCTTGTTTTATAGCCATATCTTCAGGGAAAGCAGTAATGGCGTTGAGCGACAAACACCCATTAGGTGCAAATTCAACCATCCATTGTTCAAGTTTTTCAAAAATATGTAGCACACTTTCAATACCTGTTGAATGTGATTCACTTAACAAAAATGTCATATACCTTTTATGGCGGTATTCCAAAGCGGAGATAATCATCGCTTCCTTGGATGGATAATGTTTGTAAAGTGTTCTTAAGCTTACGTTACAGGCAGTCTTTAATTGCGCGACACTCGGTTGCGCAAATCCAAGTTTGCTAAAAGCACTTTCTAAGTCTGCTGCAATTTTTTCTTTCAGCATGTTATCAACTCAAGGTAGAGTATTCATTCTACCTCCATAGTAAAATAAACGTTCTACCCTGTCAAAAAATAGTTCTGATTACGGCGAATACAATGGAAATGAAATTAATAACTTTTTATGCAACATTCTTAACAATTCATAACAATGATAAGTAATTGTATTTTCATTTTTCAGTGGCTGATAAGTGCTGATGTTAACGTTCGCTCATATGAAAATAAAAAAATATCGTTATAAACATTTCCAATGCCGCTTTTTGGCCATCGTGAAAAAGAAGTTTCTAATAATAAAAACCTTGGATGAAATTTAAGGTTTAGAGATGATAAATCACAGACAGGTTTGAGCTTATAATTTCTGCCGGTCAAATTTAGTTATGTGTATTAGTTATGCTTTGATATCTAACAACGTCAATTCAAGTTTGCTTTACTAACACTAACCTCAGACTGAACAACTTAAATTCATGCTTTATTTTAGCCGCTCACATCAGTGTTTTAATAGCTCAAGCAAACTTTTATCTTTTGCCAATAAACCTTTAACGCCAGCGGCTAATCGGTGCGTACCATGGCAAGTAGCACAAGCGGCTACCGCTAATGAACCAAGATCTTTTGCTTGCTGTTTAGCCTGACCGGTTTTCAAATTTTGCTCAAGACTGAGCATAGTTTGCTGCATCTGTTCACTTGGGTAGGCTTGCTTATCTTGTTTATGACAAGTACTACAGACTTTCCCAAGCTTATTCATGCCCTTTTTAAGCTCGATCAAAGAAGATAGCGCTAGATCTAACTGGCCGTCTTCTGAGGCAATTTTGATCTGATTAACCTGCTTGCTCAATACTCGCATATGCTTGTCAAACGGCAGTGATGGCGCAACGTCTATTGCAGAAAAGTCTGCGCTTCGGTAGGTCAGTGCGGTGATCGCTTGATAATCAACATGACAGGCATCACAATTTTTTTGCAAACTTTCTACTGCCGCTAATACCGCAGGATAATCATGACTTGCTGCCCTGCTTTGTATATTTTCAATCGTTACTGAATCGAGTTTTTTATTCCAATTAGGCACCATTTCACCAATGGCTTGATAATGTTCATTTAACTTTAAACCCCACTCTACAAGGCGTTCATTATCTTTTTGTTCGGCATAAAACGCTACAGCCTGCATTTCACGCCTAAGTTTAAACATGTTATGTAACCAAACATGACGCTTATTTTCTGGTTTATACCATTGGGCTAGCGCTTTTGGCGGCAATTTAACAACCGTTGCTTTATCCGTGTGCTTATAGACAACACCTGCCACCAGTAAAATAAGTATGGCTTGTAAAACAATAAAGTGAATCCATTTCATAATAAATGTTACTCCGGAGCAAGCTATAGCTATGTCGATAGAAAATTATATTTGAGCGATATGATAGTACATTGAGTAAATAACGATTTGATCACGCACAAGAAGTGGTAACTTTGCTAGTAATAGCTGATAGCGGTATTAATCTGGCGATGCAAAGTTACTTTTAGAATAGTTGCTAAGTTTTTTAAAACAAAATATCTTTTATAAACGGAATAGTAATACGACGTTGCTCTCTAATTGAAGCCTGATCAAGCTGCTCTAATGCGGCTAATAAGCTAGTCATATCACGAGATAAACGATTAATAAGAAAGCTTGCCACATCATCGCTGATATATAAGCCACGTTGTTGAGCACGATACTGTAGGGCAAATGACTTTTCTTTATCAGTTAACGGTTTTAATTGTTCAGTTAAGCCCCAACCTAGTCGTGATACTAAATCGGGTAAGCTAATATTTAACTGCCCTACGCTTTGATCACCGGTAATAATCAAACATTTATTTTGCTCAACCATACGGTTATATAAATCAAAAACGCCCTGTTGCCATTTTTTGTTACCGGCAATCAACTGAATATCGTCAAGACAAACTAAATCAATGTTTTCTAGGCCATCAAGCACGTCAACAGACAACTGTGTTAACTCAGAAAATGATAAACATAACGATGTTATGCCTAACTTGTCGGCATAAACACAGCTCGCATGAAGCAAATGGCTCTTACCAACTCCAGTTAAACCAAATAAATACAAACTGTGCATTTGCTTATTTGCATCACAAATACGGTCTAAAAAATGGGTAACTTGCTGCACAACCATTTGGTTACTTTCACTTTGAAAACTGGCAAAAGTTTCATCATCAGGTAGCTGTACAGATAGGGTTAATTGCGAAATTTTCGTCACTTTTTACCCCAATAAAATACCGGTACTTGGTCTATACCTTCACGTTCAGCTAAAGGATCAATATAATGGTTTAACTGTGCACTCAACTTTAATGAAGCGAACAGCGCTTGCTGTGAACCAATCAGTGATAATTTAAAACGACGATTGGTGCCTTTTACACTGACCAATTGTACTGATTGTACGGCAGAAAGTTCACTGAGAAATTCCGATACCGCGATTAACTCAACTAACGAAGAAATGTTAGCTACATCAATTTCAAATTCATTATTATTGCTTGTCGATAAAGCATATTGTTGATAAATAATATCGGTAATATCAGATAAAGCAGTAATCAATAGCTCATTGACGTCGTCACCTAAGTATTGCTCACTAAATACTTGTGCATGTTCACTCTGAGCATCAGTCATTAAACTCCAATCAACAGCTAAATTATGCTTTTGACACAATGGGCATTCAACCGTGGCATCTTCAGCGGTAAGTAAGCTTGAGTTTGACACTCTGATGACCACAACGGCTTCAGCCATATAGCGTGCTGAAGCTTGTGCTACCGGCTGTGAAAAGCGTCCCCATAAATCCGATATCGTCAAGGCCGTTAGATCGGTTAGGTCCATTATTGGCATGACTAACGGTAAACCACGTAATTGAGAAAAGTCATTAATGGTATTCGGTAATAATGATTCTGAAGTTGAAGAAATAATTCTCCGTTCAAAACCATCTTCTTCAATCAACCAGACCATAACTTGGGGTCTTAATCTTCCCCAAATGGCTAAGTCACTTTCTTTAAATAAACGATTGATCTTGGCTTCGTCAAAAGAGACATTCAATAATGTTGTATTCTCATGACGAATATATTGATATTGAGTGACATATTTATTGTAGTTTTTTATCGCCTGAGTAATAACAGGATGTTCGATTTCTTTGCCACCAATCTTAACCAAAACTGCGCGCAAGGCATTTTTAAGCGCTTTATTGCGATCACCTACCGATTGTGAGGCAACAGCAACTTTCGCGCTGTACAAATTTTCGACCTCAATCGCGCTAACCTTCAGCGGTAGTACAAAAAATAACAATATCAGACAATTTCTGAACATAGAGTATATTAACAAGTGTTTCATAATAAAGATCTTATCATAATGTTGCTAATTTTTATTACATATAAAAATAATTTATTTTAAAGATTTTCAGCGCGCCTTTGCGCTGGTAGAATATGCGCCTTTATCGTACAAGCAAACTAACTACTAATTGAGGTTTCCCGTGAGCGAAGAAAAACAGTCTTTAAGTTATAAAGATGCTGGCGTTGATATAGATGCAGGTAATGCCCTAGTTGAAAATATTAAAGGTGCGGTAAAACGTACTACACGCCCAGAAGTTATGGGAGGGCTAGGTGGTTTTGGCTCTATCTGTCAACTTCCTACTGGTTACAAAGAACCAGTACTGGTTGCGGGAACCGACGGTGTCGGTACTAAATTGCGTTTAGCCATCGATTTACAAAAACACGATACCGTTGGTATCGATTTAGTTGCTATGTGCGTAAATGACTTAATTGTACAAGGTGCTGAGCCTTTATTTTTCCTCGATTACTACGCAACAGATAAACTCGATGTTGACGTTGCTTCAGCTGTTGTTTCAGGTATTGCTGATGGTTGTGTGCTATCAGGCTGTGCTTTAGTGGGTGGCGAAACCGCTGAAATGCCAGGTATGTATCACAAAGGTGATTACGATATCGCTGGTTTTTGTGTTGGTGTTGCTGAAAAATCTCGAGTTATCGACGGAACGAAAGTTGCTGCCGGTGACCAACTTATTGCGTTAGCGTCTTCAGGTGCTCATTCAAACGGCTTCTCTTTAATTCGTAAAGTATTAGAAGTTAACAATACCGATACTAACGAATTACTCAATGGTAAATCTATCGGTGACCATTTAATCGAACCAACTAAAATTTATGTTAAGTCGGTATTAGAGCTGCTTAAGCAAGTTGATGTTCATGCCTTATCTCACATTACCGGTGGTGGCTTCTGGGAAAACATTCCTCGCGTATTACCAGAAAGTGCTCAAGCAATTGTTGATGGTAATAGCTGGCAGTGGCCAGAAATATTTAACTGGCTACAAGAAAAAGGCAACATTACAACACATGAAATGTACCGCACCTTTAACTGTGGTGTTGGTATGATCATCGTTGTGCCTGCCGATGCTGTAGCGCAAAGCATTGAAATTTTAACCACTCACGGTGAAAATGCTTGGCATATTGGTGAAATTGCCGATCTACAAGCTGGCCAAGAACAAGTTATTATCAACAAAGGTTAATCATTGATGCGAAGCCGAATTGTAGTACTCATTTCTGGCGGCGGCACAAACTTACAGGCAATTATTGACGCCTGTAAACAAGAAAACTATGGTGGCGATGTCGTCGCCGTAGTTTCTAATAAAGCTGACGTTTATGGATTAACCCGAGCACAAGACGCAGATATTGCCACCGCTGTGCTCTCACATAAAGATTTCGATAGTCGTGAAGATTACGATAGTGCGCTCATTACTGAGATTAATCACTATCAGCCTGATCTTATTGTACTGGCTGGATTCATGCGTATATTAACGCCAAAATTTGTCCAAACTTATCAAGGTCGCTTAATCAATATACATCCTTCTCTTCTACCTAAATATCAAGGTTTACATACCCATCAGCGAGCAATTGACGCTGGTGATACTGAGCATGGTGTTAGTGTTCATTTTGTTACTGAGGAACTTGACGGCGGTCCTGTGGTCCTACAAGCTAAAGTGCCTGTATTCCCTGAAGACACTGCTGACGACCTTGCACAACGCGTACACCAACAAGAGCATAGAATTTATCCACTGGTGGTAAATTGGTGTTGTAGCAAACGTGTCACCATGGCAGGAGAAAATGCATTATTTGATGGTGTGATTTTACCGGCTTCAGGATATGCTAGCGAAGAATAACTTTATTTTTAGAGAATTTATTATGTTGAAATCATTACCTTATACCGCTTTGTTATTAGCTAGCTTAACATTGTTCAGTCCCTTGTCTTTTGCCCAGACGACAGATAAAGCAAGCAAGGTAATGATTCCTCCATTTAATGCTAAATATACTATTTTACATAAATCTAAAGCGGTTGGTGACGCAACACGAAAGCTAAGCTATTTAGACAATGGCTTAGCGCAATATAGCTACCACACAAATATTGAATGGTTAATATTTTCAGATATTCGTGATGAAACCTCAATTGTTAAACTTGAGGGTAATAAAGTTACACCAACCAGCTATGAATACAAACGCGAAGGCACTGGCTCTGATAAGTTTTATAAATGGAGTTATGACACAGCTAACAATACCGCTACGGATGAAAAGAAACAGAAAACTAAAAGCATCGACTTTCCTGATAATATTCAAGACTCACTGAGCTACCATCTACAGCATCGTCTAAATATGATCAGCGAACCAGAGCAAAAACAATTTGTTTATCCTGTTATCAAATCATCAGGCTCGATAAAAAATTACGTTTATCAATATGATGGTGAAGAAGAAATCATGCTACCTTACGGTTTGGTAAAAACCATCAGGCTTAAACGTGAAGTTATTGAAAAAAAACGTGTGACTTACGCATGGTTTGCGCCAGAATTAGATTACCTATTGGTTAAACTTCATCAAATTAAAGGCGGTGTTGAGCAATTTGAAGCACAATTAAACTCTGTAACAGCGATAAAATCGACAGCAGTAGTAGTAAACAAAAAAGCTTTATAGTGCTTATTTTCACATTCATTATGCTGAAATCAACTTTAACTGATGAATAAAATTTCACGACTTTTTTGTATATTGGCAAATTAGCTGCCCTTTACTAAATAATAAACCGTCACCTGCTTGCATTTTTTGCCATGTTTCATCATCTGTTAATGGTTGTGTGGCAATAACAGTAACTATGTCATTTTCAGTGGTTTCCTGATCAAAATTAATCACCATCTCTGCATCAATTAAACTGGCTTTACCAAATGGTGCCCGTCGCGTCAGCCAATGTAAATTATTAGCACAGTAAACCAATAAAAAATCACCATCGGTTAGCAGTAAATTAAACACACCCAGTTTATTGATTTGCTGACATAGCCCAATGACATAGTGAAATAAATCTTCTGGTGTAGGTACATCCTTACCAAAATGTTGCAGTAGTTGATCGAGTATCCAGCAAAAAGCATGCTCACTATCGGTTTCCCCAATCGGCATATGGTATGTTATTGCTAGCTTAGTTTTAAAATCAGCGAGTTGGCCATTGTGCGCATAGGTCCAATTTTTCCCCCACATAGGGCGAATAAAAGGATGGGTGTTAACTAACGAGACTTCTCCGGAGTTTGCTTGGCGGATATGACAGACTACAGTTTCACTTTTAATCGGATAATCAGTCACCAGCTGAGCAATAGGCGAATGAGCACTCGGTAGCGGGTCTTTAAAGCTACGGCAACCTTTACCCTCATAAAACGTAATACCCCAACCATCTTTATGTGGCCCGGTATTACCACCGCGCTGCATTAAACCGCTAAAGCTAAAACAGATATCTGTTGGTACATTGGCACTCATCGCCATTAATTCACACATAAAAATAAAACCATATTAAACAAAAAACCAAAGACAAAAAACAATTTTTGCGATATAAATCAAACATTAACAACCATAGTGCTGACTTTTAATAGCAGCTCAGATAATGCTACTGACTTTACTCGTAAACAGACTCTCCATTGGTATGGTTAGTATTAACTAAACTCGCGAAAATTTACAGACACTTTTTCAACAAACCTGCCATGATGATATTAGCCTATTAGCAGTCAAATTTACCTATTCATAGTACTTTGTTATGGTCATCAATTCACATAGTTTCTATACTGAATAATTACAGCCGTTAAATGAACGAACAAACATCCCCAAACAGAAACAAATTTCGTTACCATAAGAAGCTATACTGACAATAAATAATTTGAAATTATTGACAAGACAAATTAAGCTTCAATAATTATCTGGTCTGACCTCCAGTAATTTTAACTTTACATATCAACATTAAGGAAAATATGTGGACTATTTAACTTGGATACTTATTGCTATCGCATTATGTGGGTTTATGGCGTATTCGCGCGCATCACTCTCAACATTTACCATAGCATTTACCTTACTTATGATCGTGGGAACTTTTTTCAACATCATATCTTTCTTCAGTTGGCTTATTTTTGCTATTATTGCCATACCATTAAATGTTGCCGATATTCGAAAACAATACATATCTAACCCTTTGCTTACCATGTTCAGAGGCATAATGCCTGAAATGTCAAAAACCGAACAAGAAGCGATTGACGCAGGTACAACATGGTTTGAAGCCGAGCTATTTCGTGGCACACCCGATTGGAAAAAACTCCATAACTACCCTAAACCAAGACTAAGTGCTGAAGAACAAGCCTTTTTAGATGGGCCGGTAGAAGAAGTTTGTCGTATGACTGATGACTGGCAAACCACGCATGAACTCGCTGATTTATCACCAGAAGTATGGCAATATCTAAAAGATAATAAGTTTTTTGCCATGATAATTAAAAAACAATATGGCGGTCTTGAATTTTGTGCCTACGCTCAATCTTGCGTGCTACAAAAACTTTCTAGTGTCAGTACCGTTTTGTCATCTACTGTCGGTGTACCTAACTCACTCGGCCCAGGCGAGTTGTTACAACATTACGGTACCAAAGAACAACAAGATTATTACTTACCCCGTCTTGTGAAAGGTGATGAGATCCCTTGTTTTGCCTTAACAAGTCCAGAGGCTGGTTCAGATGCTGGTGCAATTCCCGATTACGGTGTCGTTTGTCATGGTGAATTTAACGGTGAAGAAGTATTGGGTATGCGCTTAACCTGGAATAAGCGTTATATTACTTTAGCACCGGTGGCTACTGTCTTAGGCTTAGCCTTTAAGTTGCAAGACCCTGACCATTTACTTGGTGAGGAAGAAGACTTAGGTATCACATGTGCATTAATACCAACAGATATTGACGGTGTTATTACTGGTCGTCGCCATTTTCCATTAAACGTACCTTTCCAAAATGGCCCGACTCAAGGTGATGATGTTTTTGTACCTTTAAGTTTTATTATTGGTGGCCCTGAAATGGCCGGACAAGGCTGGCGTATGCTAGTTGAATGTTTATCGGTTGGCCGTGCAATTACCCTACCTTCAAACAGCACCGGCGGCATAAAATCGCTAGCGCTAGCCACTGGTGCTTATAGCCGTATTCGTCGCCAATTTAAAATCTCTATTGGGAAGATGGAAGGTGTTGAAGAAGCATTAGCAAGAATAGGTGGCAATGCCTATTTGATGGATGCCGTTACCACCATGTCAACCGGTGCAATTGATATGGGCGAAAAGCCCAGTGTTATTTCTGCTATCGCTAAATACCATCTCACTGAAAAAATGCGTTCATGCGTTGCAGATGCTATGGACATACATGGTGGTAAAGGTATTTGTATGGGCCCAGGTAACTATCTTGCTCGCGCTTATCAAGGTGCCCCTGTTGCGATTACGGTTGAAGGTGCAAATATACTCACGCGCAGCATGATTATTTATGGCCAAGGTGCTATACGTTGTCACCCTTATGTACTTGCTGAATTATCTGCAGCAAATAACCAAGATCAACAACGAGCACTAAATGATTTTGACCATGCCTTATTTGGCCATATTGGTTTTGCTATTAGTAACATTTGCCGTAGTGTTTGGTTTTCTTTTACCGGCAGTTATGCGCTAGGTGCACCTTACAACGACAAAACCAGACGTTATTATCAATTAATGACTCGCTTTAGCTCTAACCTAGCCATGCTTTCAGACATTGCTATGTTGACCTTAGGTGGAGATTTGAAGCGTAAAGAGCGTATTTCAGCACGACTTGGTGATATTTTAAGTTATTTATATTTAGCATCAGCAACGCTTAAACGTTACAACGACGAAGGTCGCCAAAGTGCTGACTTGCCATTGGTGCAATGGGCTGTAGAAGATAGCTTATACAATATCCAGCAAGCGATCAGTGAACTCATTAACAATTTCCCTAATAGAATTGTTGCCGGTGTATTAAAGCTTATTATATTGCCTTTAGGCTGTTGGTTGAAAAAACCATCAGACGAAACTGATCATAAAGTGGCGGCACTATTACAATATCATAATGAAACCCGTTCACGTTTAGGACAGGGGCAATATTTAACACGTGAGCCTGAAAATGTCTTAGGACAATTAGAGCAAACGCTTGAAGATATCATTGCTTGTGAGCCAATTTTTGATAAAATTTGTCGAGAGTTGGGCCAACGTCTGCCTTTCTATCAACTGGATCTTGTTGCTAAAAAAGGCTTAGAAGCCAATATTATTAGTGAAGAAGAAGCTGCGCTACTGACAGCAACAGAAATTGCTCGTAAAGCCGTCATTGATGTTGATGATTTTGAATCAGATTACCTAAAAGCAGGCTAACCCGACAACTGCCCTCACTAGTTATAAAGCTCATTACGGTGAATTACTGTAATGGGCTTTTTTGCATTTAAGAAAGTAATGCCGACAAATAGATATTTCTAGCTAAAGCCGTAGGCTAATTATACCAATTTTACTAAGTTTCTCTCCACTCAATGAAATTTAAAAGGCTTAGCGGCACAGGTTCACAGTTCCAGACTGAACCTCAGTACCTACATCCATGCAGGCAAGGCATTGATTGAAGATAATGGTTATTCTCGACAACTGCTCCTGCGTTGTTCTAATGACTCACATCCCTGTGAGCACCTTATCGAAATCAATAACGCGGCCTGTAAGGCTTTAAAATCACCCTTCGGGAGTTGGGTATTGCTGATGTTGAAGGAAATTTTTCAGCATTGTTTCTAAATTGTGACTAAGCAGCTATATTTACCCTACCGTCATGAATATCTACTTATGAATAATAGATAGCGTAACCATTTACGAGTAAGAAAAATCAATGTCAGCTAATAGTGAGCAAGCTCCCGTTAAACGACGTAGTAAGGGTGAAAAAACAAAAAAATTGATCTTAGCGTCAGCAATTGACATGCTGGCTAAATTAGGTATCAAAGGTACTACCCATCGAGCTATTGCCGCTCATGCTAATATTCAACTATCTCTGACAACCTACTACTTCAAAGATATTCAACACTTGATACAAGAAGCTTTCGAATTAAATTCACAGAATGCAACGGCAGATATACCACAATTATGGCGACCTATTTTAGCGCTGTTAGCACAACACAATAAAGTCGAATTACGACGAGTTAAAGTGCGTCTTGAATTACAACAACAACTTACGAATTTATTGTTAGAGCTAATCAACTTAAATATCAAGAATCATCGTGATCAGCTTATCGTAGAGCAACAGTTGTTAAATGAAATTCAGTTTTCACCAGCATTGCGCTTACTCGCTGAGCAGCACAATGCAGCTCAACTCAAACCCTGTATGCAAGTATGTCAATATTTCAACAAAGACCTTGTTAAAGTCAATGCACAAATATTACTCACATTGCTCAAACAAGCACAATATCATCAATTACTCGCTAACCAATCCATATTGCAGCTCGGTGATATTCGTACTTTATTACAGCAAACCTTAGCGATTGTACTTGGCATAAAACCACAATAGCAAATCCACTAAAGCTTTGTACTCCTAGAGTAAATCAGTTAAATTAAATCATTCGACCATAGAATTTAATCAGGAATACTTGTGGATTTTAGCGAACAACTGGCGCAGCATCAGCAATTTTTTGCCTCAAACAAAACCCGTGATTTAAACTGGCGTAAGCAACAGCTACAACAAATTAAGCGCTTAGTGACAGAGAATGAACAAGCATTTTTAGATGCCCTTCAAGCTGATTTAGGTAAACCGGCACAGGAGGCATGGATAACCGAAGTATCCTATGTCACCGGTGATGTTGATCATGTTTGTAAACGACTCAATCGTTGGGCAAAAAAACGTTCAGTGGCAACCCCAATTGTTGCCCAGCCAGGACGTTCTTACATTCAACCTGAGCCGCAAGGTAGTATCTTGATTATTGGTGCTTGGAACTATCCAATGCAACTGATACTGGCACCGTTGGTAGCCGTAATAGCAGCCGGTAATTGTGCGATGGTGAAACCGTCCGAACTTGCGCCAGCAACATCACAACTTTTAGCCAAACTCATTCCACAATATTTAGATAAGCAAGCATTTTCCGTTGTCGAAGGTGCTGTCGAAGCAACAACAGCATTACTTGCCTTGCCGTTTGATCATATTATGTATACGGGTAATGGTCAGGTCGGGCGTATTGTTATGGCCGCAGCAGCAAAACATCTTACCCCAGTAACATTAGAGTTAGGCGGTAAAAGTCCTGTTTATGTTGACGAAAGTGCCGATCTCAATATTACCGCGCAAAGAATTGCTTGGGGCAAATGGATGAATGCAGGACAAACTTGTATTGCACCAGATTACATCATTACTTCAAAAAACATGATTGCACCATTAGTAACGGCGCTGAAAAGCCAAATAACAAAAATGTTTGGTAAAAATCCCCAAGCAAGCAAAAGCTATGGCCGTATCGTGAATGAACGCCATGCTAAACGCATTAGCGACTATTTATCAGATCTTATCATCGAAGTGGGCGGCGAATTTGACATTGAACAGCGTTACATTGCGCCAACCATAGTGGTTAACCCTCCACTTGATAGCGCCTTAATGACCGATGAAATATTTGGCGCTATTCTGCCTATTATTGCTATTGAAGACTTTGACAGCGCTAAAGCTTTTGTGAAAGCACGTGACAAACCGCTTTCGGCTTATATTTTTAGTAAAAATAAAACGCAGTGCCAAAGCTGGGTAAATGAAATAAGTTCAGGTAGCCAATGTATTAATGATGTCATTATGTTTAATGCCGTTCCTGAGTTACCTTTTGGTGGTGTCGGTCCCAGTGGTATGGGGCAATATAGTGGTCAAGCCGGTTTTGATAATTTTAGTCACTTAAAATCAGTATTAGTTCGACCATTTATCAAGGATTTACCTGTTAGGTTTGCACCATACAGTAAGTTAAAGTTTAAGTTTCTTCGTTGGATCCGCTGAGCGAGATTCAATAATAACAATGGTTTGTTGAAAGTGTATTTTTATCAACTCAATAGGCCTTGGTTATTAACTCCTTGCTATTAATTTTTTACTCTTAAATATTAGAAATTGAGAACCGTGTGATGAAATATGTAAAATTAGGTAGCAGCTCATTAGAGGTGTCGGCTATTTGTTTGGGCAGTATGACTTGGGGTTTACAAAATAACCAGTCCGATGCTGATGCCCAGCTCGATTATGCTCAACAACAAGGTATTAACTTTATTGATACCGCCGAAATGTATGCTGTGCCACCGACGAAAGAGACCTATGGAGCAACAGAGGCCATTATTGGTAATTGGCTCAACGCCAAACCCTCTCGTCGCGAAGATATTGTTTTAGCCTCTAAAATTGCAGGACCTGGATTTTCTTATATTCGCGATGGTAGCAAAATTTCAGGCGCCAATGTTATTACTGCGGTTGAAACCTCGTTAAAGCGTTTACAAACTGATTATATCGATCTTTATCAGTTACATTGGCCTAATCGTCAGTCTCCACATTTTGGTGAACATTGGCCAAATAAAATTAACTATAGCCAAGTCGATGCCGAGCAACAAAATGAAGAAATGCTTGATATCCTTCAAGGCTTAGAGCATTGCGTTAAAGCGGGAAAAATTCGTTATTGTGGTTTGTCAGATGATACCCCTTGGGGCATTAATCAGTACTTGCGTCTCAGTGCTGAACATAACTTACCGCGTATGGTTTCAATACAAAATGAATTTAGCTTATTACATACCAAAGATTGGCCGTATCTTATAGAGAATTGTATTCACGAAGATATCGCTTACTTGCCATGGTCACCTTTAGCAACAGGTTTATTGACGGGTAAATATCTAAATGGACAACGTCCAGAAGGTAGTCGTTTTACCCTGATGCAACGTAATGGGCTGTTTCGAGATACCCAACATACCAACGCAGCAGTTCATGCATATGTAGCGTTAGCCAAAAAACATAATATATCGCCAGCACATCTAGCGTTAGCTTGGTGCGATCAAGTCGACGGAGTCACGTCTACCATTATTGGCGCAACCAACATGCAACAGCTCAAGCAAAATATTGCTGCTTTTAAACAGCCCTTAACAGCTGAAGTGCTTGAAGATATTAATCAAACCTTAAAACAGCACCCATGCCCTTTTTAAAAACTAATACCAATTCTACTAAGCGCTGAGAGAGAAGAAACTTAGTAAAATTGCTATAAAAATATCGCTTGGCTAGCTAGCAACATGGCTTTACTTATCTTGCGAATAAACAAAAAGGCCATACTTGAAAAAGTATGGCCTGATAATACATCTTAAATGCTATTTAGTACTATGAGACTATTTAAGCTACTGATTTATAAGAAAGATAATAACTCTTCATCTAATTGCATTAAGGTTTTAGGATCTGCCATCATAGTCACAGCTAATGATTTAGTACGCGGTAATAAACGTTCAAAATAAAACTCTGCTGTTTTGATTTTTGCGCGATAGAAATCTCTATTCTCAACATCAGTGGCTAGCTTTTCGTAAGCGGCCTGTGCCATTTGTGCCCAAAAATAAGCCATAACGATATAACCTGAATACATCAAAAAGTCGACTGACGCTGAACCAACAACATCACGATCTTTTTTAGCTTTAAGCCCTAAACGAATGGTGTATTGTTGCCATTTCGCTACTGTGGTACTTAATGGCCAAATAAACTTATTCATCTGACGCTTATGCGGGTTGCTCGATATCATGCTTTGATCTTTACAGAAAATGAGCACTTCTTTGGCAAAAGCATTTAATGATTTACCACGGGTCATTAAAATTTTACGACCTAATAAATCAAGTGCTTGAATGCCAGTAGTTCCTTCATATAATGTTGAAATACGGGTATCACGAACAATTTGCTCCATGCCCCATTCTTTAATGAAACCATGACCACCAAATATTTGTAAACCATGGTTAGCACTTTCAGAGCCTAACTCAGTTAAAAAGGCTTTTAAGATTGGGGTAATAAAGCCTAAACGGTTATCCGCTTTTTTACGCTCTTTATCTGTTTTTGCATTTTCAATTTCATCAACTAATTTTGCTGTATAGTAAATCATGGCTCGGCCACCTTCACTAATCGCTTTTTGCGTCATCAGCATTTTCCGAACATCAGGATGACAAATAATAGGGTCAGCCACTTTATCAGGATGTTTAGTGCCTGATAATGAACGCATAGATAAGCGCTCTTTCGCATAAATCAATGAGTTTTGATAAGCTAATTCAGCAGCACAAACCCCCTGTAAAGCCGTACCAACACGTGCGGTATTCATAAAGGTGAACATACATTCTAAACCTTTATTTTCAGGACCAATCAACACACCTTTAGCATTATCAAAATTAAGTACCGCAGTAACAGAAGCCTTGATACCCATTTTATGTTCGATAGAGCCACAAGATACATTATTGAACTCGCCAATAGTGCCTTGCTCATCAGTTTGCATTTTTGGCACGATAAACAATGAAATACCTTTAGTGCCTGCTGGTGCACCCGGCAATCTTGCTAATACAATATGTATAATATTGTCGGTTAAGTCGTGCTCACCAGCCGAGATGAAAATTTTCGTACCGGTAAGATTATATGTACCATCACCATTTGGCTCAGCTTTAGTTTTTACTTGCCCTAAATCTGTACCACATTGTGGTTCAGTTAAACACATAGTACCGGTCCACGAACCTTCAATAAGGCGTGTTAGGTAAAGCTCTTTTTGTTCATCCGTACCGTGAGTATGAATAGTATTCATTGCACCATGACTTAAACCTGGGTACATCGCCCAAGACCAGTTAGCTGTGCCCATCATTTCAGACATCACCATACCCAATGACGCAGGTAAACCTTGACCACCATGCTTAACCGCATGTGGTAAGCTCGGCCAACCACCTTCAACAAATTTTTGATAAGCTTCTTTAAAGCCTTTAGGTGTGGTCACAACACCATTATCAAAGGTACAACCTTCTTCATCACCGCTTTGGTTTAATGGTAGTAGTTCATTTTCACTAAATTTTGCACATTCTTCCATAATGGCGTCAACCAAATCTGGTGTCGCTTCTTCAAATTCAGGATGCTTTTGGTAGTGCTCATAATAATTAAATACATCTTCAAACAAAAATTTGATGTCTGCTATCGGTGCTTTATAACTTAGCATGGTTAACTCCTAACACTTTTAATAATAATTTTTTTGCATTGCTGCATAAGTGCTAACGAGTATACACAGATATACACACTGGTCCAACCACTATTTTTAATCTTAATGCAATTAACGACAAAAGAAAGACATTCAACTTTAGAAACAATCACTTGGAATGCATTAGATATAACTAAACAACGCTACAACACTACTTTTTATATTAATATATTGATAAAAATACCGCTAATATTAATATAAACAAGAAAAAATCATTTTGCCATAAAGCTTAAATAATGCCTTTTAAGTGATTAACTTTGATTCTATTAGCACCATAGCCTTGTGCTTTAGAAAACTATTTTATCGGTAAATAAATATCCGTTATCGTCTCTGCTTCACTCACATCAGGATATAAGCTCACCCGTTCTAAAAATAATGGAAAATCTCTCAGCGCTTTACCTGAGCCCTGTAACCAGCGAGTATATAAATACTGAATGGCCGGCGCTAAGCTATCATCACTGCCTTGATGTCGTATCTTCACACATTGCCCTGCCGGTATAACATGATGAATAACACCTTGTTGATTTTCTGTCACCTCGGTATATATTTCACATGCAATATCAAAGCGATAGCTATCTGGCGCAGTAGTAATAGGGTCATCGTAAATAAGATTAAACGTTTTACTTTTATTGGCTGGTAAGCCGTTTGCTTTGCGCCAAAGAATGAACTGGGCAATGCTATTACCTAGCAAACTCGGTGAAGCCCTATGTTGCAAAACAGCTATTGACGTTTCCGGGAAGCTTACTAGCGTCACTTGAAAGTTCTCATCTTTTGGCATTATTTTGTTCCTTATCGTCAATACACTTTGATAATGTTCGTGCCATGGTGCCCAATTAGGCGCTTGCCTAAACTTCATCGAGCTTTGCAGAAAAACACGTTTAAATGCTCACGAAAAGGCTGCCGCACTGTCATAACCGGCCATTAGCGCTATATCGATTACTTTTAACTCTTGGCGAAAAGCCAGTTAGTAAGCGGCACGCTTTAAGCGCAATAATTTCATTACCGCAAAAAGGCTCCTCCCCACATAGGAGCTAAACAAACGATGAAAGTGAAATTTAGATAAACACGCCAAATCACTTAACTCTTCGCTGGTCACCTCCTCGTCTTGATGATGCTCAAGGTGTTGTAAAATAATCTTAAACTTAGCTAAATATTTTTCCACTAATCTAGTTCCATACCGTTCTTTGAAAACAATTTTATCTAAGCAGAACAATGATTACTTGATATATATTGCTAATCTTCAATCAGCCAATCTTGGTAACATTGCATAAACAGTTGCCAAAAATGCTCAGCACCTGAGATGTCACTCAATTCTTGCTGTAATTTTGCTAAAACAACTTTATCAACAATACTATTGTGATCTGGAACAAATTGCGCCTGCATTTGTGTGCCATAATTTGATAATAGTTGCAGGCATAAAATGTACGCCTCAAGGCTTTGCGCTACTAAGCTTTGCTCCCAACCTTCATCACCTAAAAACCCAGTGTAAACAGGAAGTTCATCCTGCAAAGTATCGACAAAATACGGATCACCTAACTCGGTATCACGGGCAAAAACCTGCCATGAGCTTTGCCACCTGCCCTTACTTTCGGCTGTTGATTCATTCACTACCAATTGATCTGATGCATTAGTACCAAAACCTAACTGTGCTGCCACTAATTCATCTAGCGATGTTATGTGTTTAAAACCTTGAGGACCAAAAAAAACCTCAGCATTATCTAAAGTATCTAACATACTTACGAGTTTCTGTGCTGTCATAGCTACCTGATTAATATATAAAAAGAAACGATACACAAATTTACTTATTCTAAAATCAACCAGTAAAGTTGCGCAATTAAAGTCATATTATCTCACAGCCAGGGACATTATAAAAAACTGTATATTTGGTTTGGATCTTGCTTAAAGGTAATATCTCCGTCAATTTTTTGAAATAATCATATGATTAACAACATAAATTCTTACAATTCGCTAGTCAATACGTCATCAACAAGCACCAGTACATCTGAAATTGATAGCATAATAGCGCAACATAAAGAAAGCACGGCAGAGCAAACAGCAACGGTTGCTACCGATCAAAGTAGTTTATATTTATCAAGCCGAGCCCAAAAAATAAATGCGCTGAGTAAAGAGTTCTTTAGTGGTGACACTTTAAAATTTGACGACGTAGAATCACTAAAAGAACGTGTTTATCAACTAGGGTTAATTTCAAAAGACGAATATGGCAAGCTGACTAATACTTCATCAGATATTGATACAAGCTCTCTTAGCAATGAAAATTCGAGCTTAGGCCTAACTCAGTATATGGGCGATTTGATCACCCGTTTACAGTCAGATGATAATAACGAGACATCAGATGCTGAGTCCGAAGCACAAAGAAGCGAAACATTATCCATATTAATAAAAGCGCTAGAGTCGGCAAAAGAAGTAATATCCAATGTAGAAGAGGCAAAGCGTGAAACCGACTTTAAAGCAAGTTTACAAGCAACCTTAGCGACGCTTAAAGATACCATTGAAGATCCCGCTTTTGAAAAAATTCCTTTAGACGATAAAGTTGGCTTAACTAAGGTTTATCAAACATTAGAGATAGTTGACCAACTTTCCCCTCAACGACTCAACAATGACAGGCTTAACAAGTACATTGATTTATCATTTAGTTAACCTCAATTGAATAGCAGTAAAAATTGATAAACCGCTACAATGCGCCGGTATGGTTTCAATGAAAAACTATCATGGCTCGTGATAAATTTACAGTCATAAGTAAGACGACTTACATTTCATTTAAGCAACGAAAGTGCTTAACATCATAGCTCTAATATTTTAGCCCCTAGTATATTTCACTCATTATTTTTAAAAACACTTAACACGCGACCAATCACTTGCGCTTTATCTATTGGGCCAATTTGCTCGACTGATATACTTCGAGCATCTTCCCCTTTTAACCAAATAAAGCCATGATGATCAACCAAAGCAACCGTTTTCACGATTAAGCCATAAGTGCGGTGCTGAATTAATATTTTCTTCCCTTCACCTAAAAAAAAACCAACAAACCAACGACTAGCAAAAATATAACTTTCATTGGGAATATTCGGCGACATACTATCACCTTGCACCTTAAAGAATGTAAAACCTAACATTTTGCCATCTCCTTACTATCCTTAGACTTAACAGTTCACTTTTTCAGCGTTTAAGTGTCAAAAGAATAGGCGAACGCACAACTAAAATTGTAAAAATCATCGAACTTTTTAATAAATTTATATGCCATTGGCTTATGCCTTATCAGGTTTTGATAAAAAGAGTTAAGATACTGTTAATGTAAAGTTTGTACTTCAAACTCTGCGGTTTTTTGCAAATGCTCAAGCTGTGCTAAACAATGTTCACAGCTGGGATGTTTTTGGGTAAAAAACATAATAGCCTGCAAAGTGGTTTTTAAAGCAGTAAAGGCCAACGTTCTTAATGAGTCACTTGCACTTTCATCTTGGCTGGTACGATGAACTTCTTGATAGGCTTGTAATAAATACCCGATAGCTCTTTCATGATCCCCCTGTGTTTCAAATAATGTTCCTAAGTTATGGCAAGCACAAACCCATGCCATTAATAAAGACTCGTGCTTTTTACCACAGTCCCATCGCCCTGCTAATTGGCTATAAGCCGATTTATAGTAAAGTTCAGCTTTGACCCACTGCTGTTTATCAAAGTAAGTATTACCCTTTGTCAGTAAATTTTGCCAATTCATCGATAAATTCCTACTGTAAGGTTAAGTTAACTTTAAATTAAAGTAAATGATAATCATTACCATTAATATAATCAAGATAAATTTTTCGATATAAAATAATGTTAAATACTGAACTCCGTGTAATATTTTGTAATTTATGAAGCCACTATAATAAAAAAAATGTCAATAAATCATAATCGTGACTATAATTTTCAGGAGATGAATAGTTAATGGAATAACTTTGAAAAGATTTAAGCTAAACCAGCAGATTGTCTACCTTATGTTTTTAGTATTAATCATGACTAATACCTTATCTTATGCCAACAATAAAACACTTTATGCCAGTGTACCGGCCTTTCCTCCTTTTAATGGTTTTGTTGAAAGTAAACATTGTGCTGGTGTAAATATGCTAGCAATTCAAGCAGTAATAGAAGGGTTGCCAGTAAATATTGAATTTTCTTCCTATCCATACGCAAGAATTCTGCATTCATTGAAAACCGGTGAATTAGATTTAGCACTCATTTTAAAAAATAGCGGGCTTAAAAAAAATGTTGTCTATATTGGTCCACTTTCTTACATAAAAATTGTCTTGGTCACTCCTAGTAATATCACTATTGAGCGCTACGAAGACCTTCATCAACTCAAAAATATTGCGGTGATAAGAAACACACAATTTAATAAAATATTTGATCAAGACAAAAAATTGAAAAAAATCAAAGTCGATAACTATAAACAAGCCGTTAGCTTGCTAAAAATGAATCGTATTGATGGTATCATTGGTTCAAAGATAGGCCTTGAATACAGCTTACGCCTACAAGGTATGGATAGCAGCTTAGTCACTAATACTTTCGATTTAGACCGTCATGAATTAGGTTTACACTTAGCAAAAAAGTCACCTTTTATCACCTTGCAACCTTTATTGACAGCAGCTGTAGAAAGACTTTATCAAGAAGACTTTCTTTATCAGATTTATCAATATCAGATTAACCATTGCTTGCCTTCAAAAGGCAAGTCACACTCGGGTAACTAATCTAATACCAATTTTACTAAGTTTCTTCCCACTCAGTGAAATTTAAAAGCTTTAGCGGCACAGGTTCATCGTTCCAGACTGAAGCTAAGTACCTACATCCATGCAGGTAAGGCATTGGTTGAAGATAAGGGTTACTCTCGACAACTGCTCCTGCGTTGTTCTAATGACTCACATCCCTGTGAGAACCTTATCGAAATCAATAACACGGCCTGTAAAGCTTTTAAAATCAGCCTTCGGGAGCTTCCTTAATAAACTTGGTATAAGCTCCAGATTGTAAAAATAACGGTAAACCTTGTTGACAATATTGGGCTATCATTCAGCGATAAAAAAAGACCGCAAAGCGGCCTTTTATTTAGCAAAGTGAGAGATTAATTAGCTAATGTATCGGCAATATAGCGATCAACAAAGCGCTCTAAGATATCTAACGGTACAGCACCATTTTTTAGCACTACATCATGAAAATCACGTAAATCAAATTTATTACCTAAAGCGGTTTTAGCTTTTTCTCTCAACGCTAAAATTTTCATCATCCCCACTTTATAGGATGTTGCTTGCCCCGGCATCACAATATAACGCTCAATCTCAGAAATAACATCAGATTGCGCCATGCCCGTATTGCTTTTCATGTAATCAATAGCTTGTTGTCGAGGCCATTTTTTATAATGAATGCCGGTATCAACAACCAATCGTACCGCTCGAAATAATTCAGCTTGTAAGCGGCCAATATTATCAAAGGAATCATCTTGAAAGCCCATTTCCCATGCTAAGTACTCACTATAAAGTGCCCAACCCTCAACATAAGCGGTAAATGGTGAAAACATTCTAAATAGCGGTAATCCTTCTAGCTCCATCGCCACCGCAATTTGAAAGTGATGTCCAGGAATGCCCTCATGATAAGCCAGTGTTCTCATGGAATATTTTGGTGTTGCTTTAATATCATACAAGTTTGCAAAGAAACGTCCCGGACGGCTGCCATCGATCGCTGGCTGTTGATAATAAGCACCCGGGGCTGTTTTCTCTTTAAACTCAGGAATACGGGTGACTTCCATACCTGCTTTAGGACGAATTCTAAAAACGGCATCCAAGCCGGTGTCTATTTCATCAAGAATAACTTGATAATCTTTCAATATTTGCGCTCGTCCTTCATCACTATCCGGATAATAAAAGCTATCTTGTGCCGCCAAAGATTCAATCGCTGCAGAAAAGCCTTGTGAAGTGTCATAACCTTGCTCAACTAAGATAGTCAATATTTCATTTTGAATACGCTCAACTTCTTTTAAACCAACATCATGAATATATTGCGGCGTATAATTTGTTGTGGTGAAAAACTGTAATGCACTGGCATACGCCTTATCACCATCAGGTAAACGCCAAAAGCCATCATCGTTTGTTGCCTTTGCCTGCAAATTACTAAAGTAGGTAATTAGCGACTGATATGCTGGGTGTACGAATGTCTTGATGTTATTTTTTGCTTTCGCTAATAACTGCTGTTGTTCATCAGCTGAAATATTTTCACTATCTGACATTTTCTTTGCCAATGAACTATAGAGAATATTTTCTTCGATAGGCTTATCAACAAAGTTATTCATCTCTTCTAACACGCGTTCAATAACAAACGCTGGAGGAATAATGCCTTTTTCTTCTCTAAGCCTTATGCCTTCTAGTTCTTGGTTAAATTTATGTTTAACTTTTTCTAAACGAGATAAGTAGTTTTCAGCATCTGCAACACTATTGACTTGATGTTGAGCTTCCATAAAGCTTGGATAGCCGTTTTGAATACCAAACAATTGATTTACCGGGTAGTTATGATAACGAAATTGCTCGGAATCTTTGGCAAAATCTAGCAAATATAAGGCAATTTTTTTTGAAAGACGGTCAGCCTCAGTTAAATTTTCATCGTCATAGGCATTTAGCGTTTTGTGTACGGTCTTCAGTTTGACATACATCTCATCAGCTTTTGCCAAACTTGCATCATCTAACTCTGCATTATGCCCGGTGATACCTATAGATTCTAGGAAGCCTAGCGAGGTTAAAGTTTCAGGACTTTCAAAGGCCATTTTTAAAACTTCACGATCAACAAATGAGCGAAACCTGATAGGTTTATCAGCATTCCACTCATAAGCAGCAAAACTGCCAGCAAGTACGGTAATGATTAGTAGTAAAAACCCTAGCCATTTAAATATTTTTTTTATCATAATTTCCTCAAATTAAACTAGTGATTTAGTTTTGAAATTAGATGCTTATTATCAGCATGTTATTATTATACTTTTGACGTTAACAAACTAATAACAACAAGTAAAAGAAAATGGAAAAATAGTGATGTTGGTTCGCAGCGGCTCAACTACTTATTGTTGCGCCTTTGACATAACTGACTTTATTTCAAAGTAGGATGTGAACTAAGCTCGGAAGAGGCTAAGTAACTTTTTGCAATAGTAACAAAAACCCATGTTAAGGTTATTGGAAACAGCAGGATAAATAAATATTTTCCGTACATTAATGGCACAACAACAGCAAAGGCTAAGTAAAAAGCATAAACCGCCAGCTGTAATTTACATTGTTTAGCAAATTGAAAAGCTGAGACAAAATTACCGACTACCCCCAAATTTTTCAAACGGGCAATTAAACACGGTAATAAACCAAGAGTCAGTGATAATAATGAGAAAAACCAAGCCAAAAACACATTAAACCAATAGAACTCTTGACTAAGACTTGTCGTTTTTTGACTGTTAATATTAAAAGCTTTGGCTAAAAATGAATTGCCATCAACATAAATGCTATAAATCGCAATCGCATCTGTCATCCAAATTAAAAAGAACGCCCCTTGTACAACAGCAACTAAGCCAACATTAACAATTAAGCCTGTCGCTTTGATTTTATTACTTTTATCCGAATTAACGCTTAATAATGGATGTAATGCTAGGCTTACCAAAGGAGTAAATAAGATAAAACCGGCACAAAAAGAAATATACATCGACGCGAGTTCATAGCTATTCAAAAAACGCTCGATAACTTGTGCAATAGCAAAAATAATAATCGACGCCAATAAAATTAAAAAACCACTCAGTAGGCTATTATTTAGTGTTTGCTTTGTTGGTGACATGCAAAAGACTCATAGGAAACATCTCGCTATGATAACGGATAATTAGGCTAAATTTATTGATTTAAATCGTAAATATACCGGTATAAAGATTTAATACCGAATAGACATAGCTGGCGTAGATTAATACCAAGTTTATTAAGTTTGTTCCCCACTCAGAGCTTAGTAAAATTGCTATAACTTATTTCGCTAGTGATGCTGACAACCATGAATTTCAATTTGTAGCACACTGGTACTGACATCAAATTGCTCTTTCAACACCCGTTCAACTTGAAAGCGGCAAATTTCATCATGTTTTTCTAATGTACATTTATGTTTAAGGACAATATGAGCACCAACTACCACCTGACCATTATCACTTTTTACAATTAAGTTATGCACATTATCAATGTGTTCAATAGCTTGTAAAGCCGCTTCAATTTTTTTCAATGCCGGCAACCGTATCCCGTTGAAAAATAAACCTTTAACACACTTATAAAGCAGTTTAGAGCCGGTATAAAGCACAAAAAATGAAATTAATATACTTGATAGTGAATCAACAATCGTCCAGCCCGTCACATGAATTACAATACTGGTAACAAAAGTCACTATGGTCGAGAGGAGATCAAAAAAGGTATGCAAAAACACCGCATAAACATTAACACTGTCTTTGCGGCCCTTATATAAAACATAAGCCGATGCGGCATGGAATAAGAAACCTAACGAGGCAATTGCTGACATAACAAAGGTGTTAATTTCATGCTCATCATGGTGCTCATGACCAAACAGTCTTTCCGCACCTTGCAATAAAATCCAGCAACTGATCAATAAATACAGACAACCATTGATCAAACCACCTGAGAGCTCTAAACGACGATAACCATCGCTAAAGGTTCGTCCAAACTTTATCGCTAATGTCGAAGCAATTAAAGCAATAAACAATGAACTATTGTGAACAAATAAATGCCCTGCATCCGCATAAACAGCTAAAGAGTTTGCGTAAAAAGCGCCGACAAGTTGTAACACCATAAAGGCACTAGTGATAGCAAGTGCAATAAGTAAACGGCGTTGTGATGATTTATGCGTGGTTAAAGTCGTCATGGAAAAGCTTAAAATTCTCATTAAAGGGGATGAATTACCGAGCAGTTACTTTTCTCAGCTAAAAAGCGCTGTCATTGTAGTCTTAATTGCACTAATTAAATAGTCACCACAATAACAATGCTAATCCACTGGCATTTTATAATGCTTAATAGATAAATTACTGAGCCCAATAAGCTTGATCTAAGCTATCTTCTCGCTCGGGTAAGCCACGAGACAAACGTGGTGAATGCTGCACTAATACTTCATAACTGGCTCGGTTAGCATATTTACTCATTTGTGATAGCGAGGAGTAAGTTAAAGCCGGTTGCTGGTGTTTGCTTGAATTTGCCACAGTATTTTTATGATAAACATTAGCACTTAAGTCATGCAATATCGCGGCAAGTGCAGCATCGCCAGCACCATTAGTATTTTTAATGCGTTCAGGTCCGCCCATATACGGTGCTGAGTGGGTATATATTCGCATTGGCTTTTGGCAATCTTTCAATAACATAGGGCGAGAATATTCATAACGATTAAATTCTTCAATTTCAGCTGATATTAGCGGATATTCACTTTCGCGTTTAAACGGCTCATCAACATAACCAGCCATATATAAACCATCTTTACCGGCAGTACAGATAACCATATCAACCCAATCAAGACATTTATTGGCCGCAAGTAGTGGCTCTTCTATCCCGGTGATCGCTAAGGCTTCTTCTTCATTCATGGTCAGTATGTTGACATGTTTTTGTACAAAATCACGCCAAAACTCAGGTTCTTCTTCAATGAGGAATTTAGTCCCTAAGGTCAATACCACGGGGACGCCAGCCGCATTAGCACATTTCACTGCTTTAATTGCGGCTTCAGTCATGGTATCACCTGGTTGTGTACGCATTAAGTACGAACTTATCACCAGTGCTGATGCACCTGAAATTAACGACTCGTCAATAGAGTCAGGACGTAAGCGGTTAATCAAGCCCGCATTAATACCAAACGTGCGCTCTCCGGTATCATCAATCAACGTAAAACAACGACCAATAGGGCCATCAACCGGCTGCAGGTAATTCAGATCAACACGTGAAGAGGTATTACTAATAAAGCGATAAGCGTAATCACCAACATGAATATTTTCAGACATCACGCCAAGTAACACCGAGCGATCATCTGCTAAGACAGAATAATTATGCATGGTGTTGCCTATGGTACCACCGGCAAATTCGTAATTAATTAACGCCTCATCTTTTAAGCGTTTGTATAAGCGTTGCGTTACTTCGTCTGAAATGACCTGTGACATGCCTCGTTGTAGATCAAACTCATCCAAAAACGCTTGCTCAACTTTGGCTTCAATATCCACTAAAACCTGATCGATACCGACAATATAGTTTTTATCAGCTTGTGAGCTAGGGTTTACTTGGTTTGTTAACGGGTTTTTATTATCTACAGGGAAATAATGTCTATGCTGACGGCGTCCGGGGAACTTCATGAAGTAATACACGGTTAATGACAAAAAACGGATTATAGCGCAATGCGATTTGGTTTGACCAGAAAACATCGCCTGAAATTACCGAGAAATACTGAGAAATAGTGAAAAGTTAAGCTTAATGGTTATTCATCAGCGTTATCTGTGCTCAAAATAGCGTTTAAAAGCGCAGTGTAATAATAAAATAAGTCAGCATCATTGCTATCACATGCGCTTTACACAACGAAGGTTCGGGTCTTAATGCATTAAATAGTCATCATACGACTGCATTTCTTGCTGCATTCTTCTTTGCTCCTTAAAAGCCTCTATTTCACGCCATTTACGCTTAGATTGCTTGTTATTTTTTCGCTGCTGATTATCAAAATAATCATCGAAGTCATTAACATTTTCTTCCGGCCATTTTTTAGTTTGCATAACAAATACTCATATTGATCTTGATAATTTGCTATAAACTAATAAATTTATATGACGGTTATTTGAATGAAAAGTGACAATTTGATTAAGCAACTCAGCTTTTGTTGCGAGTTCGCAATAGCTATAACGTGTTGGACTGCTGATTTGGGCTAGTACTAAAAGCACAGAAAGTTTATGCTAATAATGAAGTCAAAGCAAAACGACTTTATTTAACATTAAATTTGATCTTATCCTGAGTAATCAGCCGTTATTATGCTTAAAATGACTCATGTAACTTGGACTTGGGATAATGGATATGCGAAACACAAGAGTACGGCAAATTTTACAGTGACTTAAACTATCTTTATAAAAAATAAATGCCTAGTTTATTATCAATGCTATAAGTTTTATCTGTATCAAGAAATATTTGTCTACCTAATAGCGAGCTATGAGTAGCAAATTTAACGTAAAAACAGGCAAAAGCTATAGTATTTAAGCGCTGAGCTAAGCCTTAGCTCAGCTTGTATAATGTTAAATAATAAGAAAATTAAATCTAATGGAGACAATAAATGTCGGATAATAAACAATACCGTTTAGTTACTCGCAGTGATTTCGATGGCTTGGTTTGCGCTATTTTACTCAAGCATATTAATTTAGTTAACGACATTCTCTTTGTTCACCCCAAAGATATGCAAGACGGAATTATTGCCGTAGGAGCTAACGATATTTCCACCAACTTACCTTTCGTTGATGGCGTTCATATTGCTTTTGATCATCATCACAGTGAAACCTTGCGTAATGAAAAGAAAGACAATCATATTATCGACCCAGAAGCGCCATCCGCTGCCCGCGTTGTTTATGATTATTACGGCGGTACAGAAACTTTTCCTGCTAGCTGGGAAAGCATGATGAAGGCAGTTGATAAAGGTGACTCAGCTCAGTTTGATATGGAAGAAGTACTACATCCTAAGCGCTGGGAATTACTGAATTTTATTATGGACTCGCGCACAGGTTTAGGACGTTTTAGAGATTTTCGAATCTCAAACTATGAACTGATGATGGATTTAATTGAGTTTGGTAAAGATCACAGTATTAATGAGTTACTTGAACTGCCAGACGTAAAAGAGCGTACTGAACTTTACTTTGCTCATGAAGAAAAATTCAAAGCACAAATTAAGCGTTGTGCAACGGTGCATGGCAACTTAGTGGTATTAGACTTAAGAGATGAGGAAATTATCTATTCTGGTAATCGTTTTGTTATATACGCCCTATTTCCACAGTGTAATATCTCAATTCATATTATGTGGGGATTGAAAAAACAAAATACTGTTTTTGCCACCGGAAAATCAATTTTTGACCGTAGTTCAACAACCAATGTTGGCGAATTAATGTTGAAATATAATGGTGGTGGTCATAATGCTGCTGGTACTTGTCAGGTACCACATGAGCAAAATGAAGCATGCCTAGCTGAACTCATTTCAGCGATTAACGCTGACGGCTAACAGTAATTAATAACTCATCATAAAAAGCCTTCGAGACATTCACCATTGTTGTGTCTCAAAGGCTTTTATATTGCAAGGTTAATAACTTACCCTGATTAAACAGTAACTTTAACGATAATTAAAAGCGATAAGTTACGTAAGCACCGGCGACACGGTCAAAGCTATGATCAATTCTATAGCCATTTTCTAAGGCATCAAAATTAGAATAACCAGCAAATACCCCAACATCAGTACTTTTACTGTAAGCATAATTTAATCCAACACTAACTTCATGAGCACTATTTTGAGTAAAGTCGATTAAATCACGATACGTATAGTTTGCACTCGCGGTCCAATTTTTTGCGACATTTGCTTGCACACCGACAGAGTAACGATATTCATCTTTATTTTTTAGCTGCTCTTCATCCCACTTGACGTAACCTAAAGAGAATGTCATCGCGATATTTTTATCAAAAACATACTTAGCATTTAAATCCACGCCATAAGCGATTGCATCACCATTAACATGTGAGTCTTGATAACCTCTGACGCCTAATCCTACCGCCAATTCCAAGCCCAAATTATTATCAGGGCGAGCCAATACTCGATAATTCAAGCCGTCTAAACCTAGGGTTAAATCGTCGGTTAGGCCGTAAGCGGCATTTAAGCTAAGTGCACCACGACTATCGTCTTTTTCTTCACCCCACAGTAATGCACCACCAACTGCGATAGTGCCATCGGTTAAGGTAAGTGGTCTTAATACTGGGTTTTTGGGATACTCTGTTTCAGCAAACGCCGATGAAGACGCTAAAAGCAATGCCATGCTGATAAATGACTTACTGATAAGGTTATTGTAAATTAATCGTTTGTTCATGAGTGTTATTCCCTGAGTTTAATGTCTTGTTTATTTATACCGCCATAATAAAGTCTTGTTGCGTTCGATTCTTTATGGCTTTTGTCTGGGAAATGTATAGCAACGTCAGAAACTGTAAGCAGGATGTGTTTTTGTGTTGATTGTCTTTATAACGGTAATGAAGAATTTGCGCAGAAGGCTACTAAACTGCCTGACATGATGGCGCGACTACACTCATAGTCGCATCATACAATTAATGAATTTAACACAGAGAAATAATGTCAATTAAATTCATATCTACCGGTATTTATTATGAAAGCATCAAGGAACAAATCAGGCAGCTATGATGCCTGTGATTTTAGATAAAGTTATTATGGGTAGACTGATAGGTTATAAAATATGGAGAATTTAAGCTTCAATCCCCCAACCATCGGTATAACCTTTAAACTGAGTGACTATTTCTTCAAACTGAGCTTCTAGCGCAATAATGGCATCATAAAGAGGCAATACTTTTATTGAACAAGCTAAAGCCCACACTTTTGGATTGTCATCAATATGAACATCAGAAATAATAGCAGGCTCTACTTCAGCAAGATGGGCTGCCATAGCCTCCGCTTGTTCTTGTGATCCGAATAAGTGATAAAAAACAACCGTATGAATTACCGTTAAATCGATACCTGCCTTTTGCATTTCAAACAATACTTTACCTGTTTCATCTTTTGGGAACTTCATATTACTCTTCAAGGGTATAAAATTAATGACGGCATTATAAACGGCAATGATTAAAATGAATAGAAAACAAAATCTATTTAATGGTTGTAGTCGGCACGCCGATGCCAAACCAGTTAGCTGACTCCAAAGGCTAAGTTAGTGTAAGTGGGCTCTAATTTAATAAATTGAACAGCTCGGAGTTTAATTTATCTGCTTGGCGTCGCGGTGGCGACAACACCCAGAGGGCCGTTATACGCCAAAAGCCCCTCTGGACTCCCCGTGGCGCCCTACTCAACTAAAGCTGAAATCATAATTTTTGCCGTTATCGATTCCTGACGAATGCTCGTCCCTGCGCGACATCAGTTCCAGCCATCCATGGCTGTCATCGATTAACAGCTATTAAAAATTACAATTTCAATGCTGAGATGGGACTCAGAGATCGTTGATAAGACAGAAGCTCACCTACCATGTAGAGCAGCACAAAAGGTTGACACAAACTCTTAGTCTACTTTGGGAAAATGCTGATATTGATTATGTTCAAGAATAAACGGTAACGTGCGGTGCCATGGATGGCAAGGAGCGCAGTGCCATCAGCACTGGTACGTCGAAGAATATTGGTCGTCATGGAGGCAACACGTTTAATGTTGCAGCGCCAAGGGAATCCAGAGCCAAAGAAGTATGAGCGGTGCTAGTCTCACTTTTCTTTTTTGGTGTCGTCGCCACCGCGACAACTGTCGGTTAGCGTGCATGAAGCCTTAATGTGTATCTGACCCTACTTATACTTGAGCTTATGAACTATGAGCAGGCAGATTAAATTTATCATAAACATATTGCCGATTAGAGATTGGATAGCCCTGTTCTTCTAGCCATTGAATGGCCATTTCGGCATTGGTAAAAACGCATCTTTCATAGCCAGAATCGGTATGCGGGATAATACGCTCTAATTGCGATGTTTTTAGAAAACTTGGAGAGTAGACATGGCAATCCTTAACACAGCCATTATCTTTAAACCACTGACAAAGCTCTGCAACATGAAATTCTATTGCTGGAATACCGAGTTGCCATTGCTCAAAAATTGATATTATTGCCCACTGCTTATTTATAAGGGGTAGCGTTACCTGTTTAAATTCTTTGCAAAAAGTAACGATAGCCTCTTCATTCCAAGCGTCTGCAAACCAAATAATGACAACATTATTATCAATTTTTATTTCCCATCGTCCGTGTACTGAAAGCATAATTTGACTATAAAATAACCCTATAATGTTAATTTCTAGCACGCTAAATGATATTTTTCAAGTGACAGTAACTCTTAATTTGATGCCATTAGAGACGCTAATCTTGCGCTAACCTATAGATAAAATTCTTACTAGACCATTAAAAAGCTACCGATAGTGGGGTAAACAGGGATCCTGCTAAAAACTTTCCAACTGAGAAGGGCTCTAGCGATCATTGCAGTTTTGTTACCTAAATAAGCAAGAGGAGAGCTTTGTACGATGAAACAAGCGCCAAGTCTGCTTCATTAAACGCCGGAATGATGACCAATATTCACGCATCACTGGCATGGATGCCAGTGAAAGCGCTGTTGGCATACGGATTATGTTCATGATGAACGGTAAAGCGCGATGCCATGGATGGCAAGGAGCGCAGTGCCATCAGCACTGGTACGTCGAAGAATATTGGACGTCATAGAGGAAACACGTTTAATGCTACAGCGCCGAGGGAGTCCAGAGCCAAAACAGTAAACAAACTCCACCTCATTAATTTAGAGTGAGTGTTCGTTTAATTTTTTCCCAAAAAAGGCTAAATTAGAATAAGTGGGATCTAGTATTATAAATTGAATAGCCTGGAGTTTAATTTTTCTGCTTGGCGTCGGGGGGCGACAACACCCAGAGGGGCGTTACACGCCAAAAGCCCCTCTGGACTCCCCATGGCGCCCGACACAGCAAGACATTCCAACAGAATTTAGGCACGAAGTTTATACCTGCCGAAAATCGTCCCTTCACACGGCAGTCTACGCCATCCATGGCTCCGATAAACATCGTACTTATCTAAATTCAGTTTCCATTGCTGAGATGGGATCAAGAGTTTGTGAGTTCTATGGTGTAGTTATTTAGCAAACCGGTTTATTGAAATATTAAAGAATAAACTCTACAGATAAACCAAACGCTAAGTCTGCTTCATTAAACACCGGAATGATGACCAATATTCACGTATCACTGGCATGGATGCCAGTGAAAGCGCTGTAGTGCCGGGATGCACGTTCAGCGCTGGTACGTCGAAGAATATTGGACGTCATGAAGGACACACGTTTAATGTAGCAGCGCCGAGGGAGTCCAGAGCCAAAGAAGTATGAGCGGCGCTAGTCTCCCCTCTCTTTTTTGGGTGTAGTCGGCCCCCCGACGCCAAACCAGTATGCGCCCCCCAAAAGGCTAAATTAGAATAAGTGAGATCTAGTTTTATAAATTGAATAGCTTGGAGTTTAATTTTTCTGCTTGGCGTCGCGGTGGCGACAACACCCAGAGGGGCGTTACACGCCAAAAGCCCCTCTGGACTCCCCATGGCGCCCGACACAGCAGAACACTCCAACTAAATTTAGGTTCAATGTTTATTCCTGCCGAAAATCGTCCCTTCACACGGCAGTCTACGCCATCCATGGCTTCGATAAACATCGCACTTTTCTAAATTCAGTTTCCGTTGCTGTGATGGGATCAAGAGTTTGTAAGCTCTATTGTGCAATTAACTATCAAATTAGTTTCTTGAAATTTTAAAAAATACACTCCTCAGCTGAACCAACCACCAAGTCTGCTTCATTAAACACCGGAATGATGACCAATATTCACGTATCACTGGCATGGATGCCAGTGAAAGCGCTGTTGGCACACGGACGTGCCATCAGCGCTGGTACGTCGAGAATATTGGGCATCATGGAGGAGACACGTTTAATGTAGCAGCGACGGGTGAGTCCAGAGAGGGTTCGGCGTTTAACCCTCTTTGGGTGTAGTCGGCACCCCGACGCCAAACCAGTAAACAATCTCCAAGACGTTAATTTAGAATGAGCACCTTGTTGATTTTGTTACATGACTCAACCGCTTGGAGTTTAACTCTTCTGTTTGGCGTCGCGGTGGCGACAACACCCAGAGGGGCGTTACACGCCAAACGCCCCTCTGGACTCCCCATGGCGCCCTGCACAGTAGAACACTCCAACTAAATTTAGGTTCAATGTTTATTCCTGCCGAAAATCGTCCCTTCACACGGCAGTCTACGCCATCCATGGCTCCGATAAACATCGCACTTTTCTAAATTCAGTTTCCGTTGCTGTGATGGGTTCGAGAGTTTGTAAGCTCTATTGTGTGACTATCTAAAACATTAATTTCTTGAAATATTAAAATATAAACCAAGAATCGAATCAAACTCTAAGTCTGCTTCATTAAACGCCGGAATGATGACCAATATTCACGTATCACTGGCATGGATGCCAGTGAAAGCGCTGTTGGCATACGGACGTGCCATCAGCGCTGGTACGTCGAGAATATTGGGCATCATGGAGGAAACACGTTTAATGCAGCAGCGCCGAGGGAGTCCAGAGGGAGGCCGGCGCTAGCCTCCCTTTGGGTGTTGTCGGCACCCCGACGCCAAACAGATAAACAAACTCCAAGCCGAGCAATTTACAGTAAGTGTCCGTTTAATTTTAACAAACACCAAGCATGTCAATTTAGAGTGAGTGTCCATCTAATATTTTCCGCGACAAGAGATGAATCGCTTTTACACAAATATTAATTGTTTAAAACAAGTAAGTACGCGTGTATCTTATAATAATATTCAAGATAGGAAATTAATTCTAATGGAAAAGAGATATCAAGTTTTTGTCAGTTCAACTTTCATGGATTTAGAAAAAGAAAGAGAGATTGCAGTTCAAACATTAATGAAAATGGACTGTATCCCTTCAGGTATGGAGCTATTTCCTGCTGCGGATATTGAACAATTTGATTTTATCAAAAAAGTTATTGATGACTGTGATTATTACTTACTAATTATTGGCGGTAAGTACGGAAGCATGACAGAAGAAGGTATTAGTTACACAGAAAAAGAATATGATTATGCTTTAGAAAAAGGCATTAAAGTAATAGCTTTTTTGCATAAATTTCCCGAAAACCTACCAGCAAAAAATTCTGAAACCACATCAGAAGCAATTGAAAAATTGAAAAAATTTAGAGAAAAAGTAGCAAAAGGTCGACTAGTAGAATTTTGGGAAAATAAAGATCAACTAGCTGGTATGGTTGCTTTAGGATTAATAAGTTTAAAGAAAATGCATCCAGCAATCGGTTGGGTCAGAGCAAACCAAACATCAACAATTGAATCCTTAGGTGAAATAAACTCATTACGTAAAAAGAATAATGAATTAGAAGAACAAGTTAAAAAGCTTAATATTAGTTATAATAGATCTTCAGGAAATACTGGTAAGTTAGCAAAGTTATCCTCATTGATTAGTATTGATATAATTGATAACAGTACGAAAGAAATAATTTTGAGTAGAGAAGTTACTTGGTTTGATATTTTATCAAGGATCTCTGGTTTATTATTTAGTTCTATCTCTGAGTATTATGTCTCAGAATTAATAAAGGATTTATGTTTAGAAGATAATAAGAACATTAAAGCAACATATTCAAATAGCTTATCATTAGAGAGTATTAACAAGATAAAAATACAATTTTACGCTTTAGGATTTATCGATTTTGATTATGAAATAGATCGAGATGATGATGAGTCTTATATAGTATGGCTATCCACTGAAAGCGGAAAGAAAGCTATTTTAGATTTAGTCGCTATCAAAGATGAAATTAATTAGTATTTAAAACAAAAAACCCGCTACTTAGCGGGTTTTTATTAAGAATTACAAATTAGCAGCCTTAGCTTACCAACCCGTTTTCTCTTTAAGTGCTTTACCGATATCCGCTAAAGAACGTACAGTTTTAACACCGGCCGCTTCTAATGCTGCGAATTTCTCATCAGCTGTACCTTTACCACCAGCGATAATCGCGCCAGCGTGACCCATACGCTTACCTTCTGGTGCAGTAACACCAGCAATGTAAGATACTACAGGTTTAGTAACGTTAGCTTTGATGTATTCCGCCGCTTCTTCTTCAGCTGTTCCACCAATTTCACCAATCATTACGATTGCTTCAGTTTGTGGATCGTTTTGGAACATTTCCAATACGTCGATGAAGTTAGTACCAGGGATAGGGTCACCACCAATACCTACACAAGTAGATTGGCCAAAGCCAGCATCAGTTGTTTGTTTAACGGCTTCGTACGTAAGCGTACCAGAACGTGAAACAATACCTACTTTACCAGGCTTGTGAATGTGACCAGGCATGATACCAATCTTAGTTTCGCCAGGAGTAATAACACCTGGACAGTTAGGACCGATCATACGAACGCCAGATTGATCAAGCTTAGCTTTAACGTCAACCATATCTAAAGTTGGAATACCTTCAGTGATAGTAACGATAAGCTCGATGCC
>Ga0209345_10000393_pt1 | contig 56749 bp, 52 predicted proteins | sample Cruoilmetagenom7_FD_187294 | JGI IMG/M metagenome (GOLD analysis project Ga0209345, IMG submission 187294) | Oil polluted marine microbial communities from Coal Oil Point, Santa Barbara, California, USA - Sample 7 (SPAdes) (version 2) | ecosystem: Environmental > Aquatic > Marine > Oil seeps ... | reverse complement strand
CGCCGATGAAGTCCTGCAAGGGCTAAGGCGGTTTCGCGGAAAGCTATCCAAGGACGCACGCCTGAGCCGCGACGCTGCGCATGAGCGCTGAATTCGCGGATACAAATGTCGTCCTTTACCTTCTTGACGACGGCCCAAAGGCGGATCGGGCGGAAGACATCCTGGGGCAGGGGCCGCGGATCAGTGTCCAGGTCCTAAACGAAGCGATGGTCAATTGCCGGAGGAAAGCCGGTCTCAGTTGGGAGGAGACCGGCGCTTTTCTCGCAGAGGTCCAATTCTTGTGTCCAGTCGAGGACCTGTCTGTGCAAACCCATCTTGTGGGCCGAGCTTTGGCAGAAAAGTACCAGCTTTCGGTCTATGACGCGATGATTGTGTCGGCCGCTCTTATTGCTGGATGCACGACTTTGTGGAGCGAAGATATGCACGACGGATTGCTGGTCGAAGATCAGTTACGCATCCTCAATCCATTCACCTGACCAGAAAATGGGCTGCAACCTTGCAATCGTTCCATGAGTTGGAAGATTTGCAAGGTTGTGTTTATTGCGCGCACTTCAGCAAGCCCAACTTCGCCGCGCGCTCCAACAGCATTTTCACCGAAGACGGCTGCCAGCTGGCACGACCCCGAGGGGTGCGCTCACGCATCGACTCCAGCCGATCACAGATCGCCTGAAGCGTAATGTCCGGGTCCGCGCCCTTGATGCCAGCGACAATCGCCGGCAGGCGATCGTCGCCTTCGCGGCGTCCGGCGCGGGCTAGGACCTCAGCAGACAGGAACCCGTCGCGCACATAGGCATTCACGGCACGAAGTAAGCGGCTTTGAGTCCAGTGTCGTTCGTGGGGCAGGGGGCCGTTGATGATCCGCAGCAGGTCTTCCCAAGCCATATCGGGCCGCAGGCGGCGCACATGGGGCACCCAGTCCTGAGCGGTCTCGTTCAGGCGCTCCATGTAGCCGTCCTGTCGCGCGTGCCGCACCTTGCGCAGCGCGGCGGGATCCTTAGCGCGAAGCCCAGGATTGCCACCAAAGCGACCCTTGGCGCGCGCAGAGGCAAGCCCGGCCTTTGTACGCTCGCGGATCAGAGCGCGTTCGAACTCGGCCGCGGCGCCCAGAACCTGCAAAGTGAACTTGCCTTGTGGAGATGCTGTGTCGATCGGGTCCTGCAGCGAGCGAAAGAAGGCCCCCTTGACCTCCAGCCGCTCGATCACCTCGAGAAGGTGCGACAGAGACCGCGCAAGCCGGTCCATCCGCACAACGACCAGCGTATCGCCGTTCTGGACGCGTTCGAGCACACGCGCGAGCACAGGACGCGCGCGATTGCCGCCTGAGGCATGCTCTTCAAAGATCTCGGCACAGCCCGCAGATTGCAGCGCCTCGGACTGGGGCAGGGGGGTCTGATCCTCTGTGGATACGCGCGCATAGCCTATCAGGGGCATGAAAACGGGCCGTTTGCAATTTAAAATATCGCTACTAAACGACCGAATGACCGCGCGATCAGAGCCCGGCTGCCTTCGTCAAATTCACCCGGAACCGATCTCGACGGCGTTGATAGCGACGGGTCATTTCGGCAGAGGCATGGCCGAGGTGCTTCTGGACGTAGCGCTCGTCGACCTCAGCAGAACTGGCGAGGCCCGCACGCAGGGAATGGCCGGAGAACAGGGCCAACCGGACGTTCTCGGGCAGCTCTGCACGGATGCCTGCGTCCAAGACGGTTTGCTTGATAAGGCGGGCCACATGCTTGTCGCTGAGGCGGGTCTCCATGGCATGCTTGCCATCGCGCGAGGTGCGGGTGAAGATCGGGCCAAAATCGATCCCGGCAAAGTGCAGCCATTGTTCCAGCGCGTGGACCGGGCAGGTCTGATCAGACGATCCCCGGCCAATCTCGACCTCGCGCCATCCGGTCTTGGCGTTCAGAGTGAGCAGGGCCCCAGCCTCCATGATCTCGATCCACCCACCAGACTCCAGCGTGTCGTCCTTGTGGACGTCCAGGCCGACAATTTCGGAACGCCGGAGACCCCCGGCATATCCAATCAGGAGAAGTGCCCGGTCCCGCAACCCACGCAGATCAAAGGGCAGGGTGGCCACCATCGCCAGAATGTCCTCGGCCAGGATCGCTTCTTTCTGCACCGGCGGACGGGCGTGTTTGCGTTTGATCCCGGCCAGCACCGAGGCGATGTGACGGTTCTTGCGATCGAGCGCGAGGCCCCGCTGCGCGTAGTTCCAGGCAAGACCGGACAGGCGGCGCTCTATGGTCGAAACCGAGAGGGGTCGGGACGCCGACTGCGACGGGGCTTTGCCTCCCGGTGCAGCCAGGTCTGCAAGATAAAGGCCGATCATCTCGGGCGAGGGTGGCAGAGGTTCCGTGCCCTTCATCCGGCACCAGCGCGCAAAATGCGCCCAGTCCTTTGCATAGGCCTTCAACGTGTTGTCCGACGCCGCCGCGCGCGCATAATCGCGGGCCGTGTCCACGAGCCAGTCGAGCGTGCCGGAGCCTGCGACATGTGCGGGCAGGGCAATGGCATCGGTTTTTTCTTGATCTCTCTCGTGGCCCTGAGCATGATCAAGTGAACCAGAGTGCGTTGACGTCGATTTCTCGGTCTCTGAGGGCATTTTCCAGTGACTCCAGCAATGAATTAGAACTGCTCCGCAGCATATCTTTTCATGTGCGATAATACAAACTTATTGGACATAAAGAAGAACTGTAAGGTGGGGCGGTTTATGCGGTATTTTCTGGGGTAAAGCGCCGCGATGAAATGCGCTGCGGATATGAAACCCGCACACCTTTTGCATCAAAGCTACTTGGACACCTACCTCGAGTGCCATCCTGGGTCATCTCTGCTCGTGCCGAAACCCTTGAAGATGTGGCGTTTTTGTCGGGTGCCGCGTTGAGCCACCTACATCTTGGGTGTTGTCACATTAATCCGCAGCAAACGTCGCTTGATGTCCAATCTGCTAATCACGACCTTCGCAAATGTGATGATGACGGAGTCAGGTTGACATCTCAGTCGTTTGTAGTTACGTTGCTACGTTAAGTAGCTTAGAAGGATGTGAGCAATGGGAATGACAACGATCAACAGTCGGACGTTCAACCAAGACGCCAGCGGTGCAAAACGGGCAGCACTTGAGGGACCTGTGTTCATCACAGACCGAGGCAAGCCTGCGCATGTGTTGCTGAGCATTGAAGCCTACAGGCGGCTGACAGGACCGCAAGAAAGCATTCTCGATTTGCTGGCTGATCCAGAAGCGGGAGATGTTGCCTTTGAGCCGGATCGCTTGCGTGACCTGACGCGCCCGGCTGATTTGTCCTGATGTTCATCCTCGATACGAACGTGGTGTCCGAGCTTCGCAAGGCAAAAGCAGGTAAAGCAGACGCCAATGTTGTTGCGTGGGCCGAGAACCAAGACCCATCTGCGCTTTTTCTGTCGGCCATCACGCTTCTGGAACTTGAAATGGGTGTCAGGCAGATGGAACGGCGTGACAGCACGCAGGGCGCCGTTTTGAGGACTTGGATGGCTGACAGGGTGCTTCCAGCCTTTGAGGGGCGTATCCTGCCCGTGGATGGTCCTGTGGCGCTCTGCTGCGCCGCCTTGCATGTCCCAGACCCTCGCAGTGATCGAGACGCCGTTATCGCCGCGACGGGGATCACCCATGCCATGCCCATCGTCACCTGCAATGTTACGGATTTTGAACCAACAGGCGTTCAGATCATCAACCCATGGGAGGCGACGAAATGACAACCAACATTCCGACAGCACCCCGCCTCAAGTCAAAAGAGGCCATCATCGCAGGTATCGAACGTGGGCTTGCGGATATCAAAGCGGGCCGGACAGTCAGTCATGAGGTTGCGATGGCATCCCACAGGCTGTCATTGCCTGTGCTGCCGATCAGCCGGTCGCTTCCGCCATCGCCATAGACTTTGTCGTTTCCGCTCCCGGCGCTCAACTGGTCGTCACCGTCGCCGCCCCGAATGATGTCATTGCCGCCACCGGCTCCCACGGTATTTTACAGCTACATTTTCAGTGACGAGGTCCCCACCGGGCACTGAAATTATTGATGGTGTCGGAGGGCGGACGATACTCGATCCGTAGTAGGTCAGATAAGCAGTTCTTGTCGGCTTAAAGCTCTGAGGCCACCAACAGGTCATGTACTGATCCGAACGACCCTGATTAAAAACGTTACAAGAAAATCTGCCCTGCCGCAGCTTCGCTAGATGTTAATCTGGAATTGAGGTGGGTGGGTTGGCTTTGAGCGCCTGATAGATCTGATCGTTTTCGGGGGTGGTGCCGCAGGCGGTGAGGACGGCCGCCGCGCAAAATGAAACCCATCGTTTCATGAAAACCCTCCACACTCGCTGACACTATGACCGAAACAACTTTCCCGAGTGTCGCCTGTAGGGGGCAAGGGCGCAAGGTGGGGTATTCAATACCTTTAACCGTGAAGCGATATCGAGCATGGAACTCTCCTGTGTGCTGTGTGGTCAGGACGGCAGCAGGAAGTGTCTGGGGGATATGGGAGGATCGACTGCCTCACCGCCGTGCGTCAGCCGGAGCGCGGGGTGGTGAGGGGGCGGTCTCCAATCAATCAATCTGAACTGGCAAAATCGATGCCGGTGGTCGACAAACACACCGGTCGCCTCGGCACGCAAATCCCGCCAGACAGATTGATTAGGTTAAAAGAGGCACACGTCACGCAAGCCGCCGTACAGGCGGATTGCACCGAAGGTCTCCCTATGAAGAAAGGTTCCGACCGTCTGACCTTGTCCGAGGGATCTGTGCTCAATGGTTTTTCAATCGTTGGCTCCAATCGCCGGACTCTTGCTGGATGCCGTGCGAATTATCGAAGGCAGGCGTCAACATCATCACCGCAAAGGCCTTGCTGATACGAAACACGCCATGGAAGGCGGCGTGAAGATAGACGTTGCCAGCGCTTGCGCGGGAACGGGGTTTGCGGGCAGGGTGGTTGTAGCAGCCTTCGGGTTGCGTTTTCTGGTGCCGGATCTTGCTACTGTCATGTCCCTTACATTCACCCGTCGTGCGCTGATCAAATGTCTGGCCGGGCTGGGGCTCATGCCGGGGGCGGCGCTGTCTCAGAGCAAAGGGGTGCCGGGTATCGACCCGGTGATGGCGAAAGGGGGCGCGGTCCTCGTGCGGCTGTCGGCGCTGTCACGCTTCGGGCCGGCCGGGCGGCTTCTGGCGCGGATAGCATTCCCTGAATCCAGTAAGCCGGTGCTGGGACCGCAGGCGCGCGAGGCCGGGCATCGTCTGCTCTGGCAATTGGCTTTTGAGGGACGGGCGGCGGGCAATCACGGTGATCTCTATGAAAACCGTGACCGAGGTCATTCGCGGCTGCCGCCCGAGGCGCATCCGCAACTCACCCATGTGGCCTATGATGCAGAGGCGCGTGAGGCCAGGCTTGATTATGGTTTGTCGAGCCGGGTGATTTTCGACGCGCCGCTCATTGGCAATTCCTCCACTGCGGTCAAGCACGGGCCGCTCTGGCGCTCCTTGCCGCGTCTGGCTCTGGCTCAGGAGGGCAGGGCTCAGACCCTCTATCAGAACTACCTGGCCGGGCAGATGCACGTCTATCCCGAGCATCGCGACCATGACCCGGAACATGGTGACCTAATCCCGGCCAATACGCCCTATTTTCTGATCTCGCAGGGCTCGTCCGGCTCGGATCAGCCACATCTGGAGGCGCTTGCCATGATCTTCGCGGCGTTCCGCTCTGAGACCAAAGCGTTCCTGCACAAACACCAACTTCTGGCCCCGACGGTGCAAATGGTCTTTCGCCGCAGCCTTATGCCAGTGCGCAGCCGGGGGGCTTATCTGTCGGGGTTGGCGCATCCCTCGGTGATCCCCAACGATCAGATCAATCTGATGCGCATGGTGCAACTGGCCAATGCGCTGACGCCCGAGACGGTGCCACCGATGGTGCGGTTGGCGGTGCTGTCCGAAGAAGATGCCGTTGAGGGCATCGACTATTTCGGCGAGGGGCTAAGCGAACGGCTTTTCGATACCCCCGCCGCCATCGCCCGGATCTGGCGCAGCCATGCCTATCGCCGCCATATGATTGTTTCGGCCGAGGCCACGCGCGATCCGAATGGACGCCAACTGGAATTTGTCTGGCAGGTGTTGCGCGGCGATCCGGCCCGGACCCGGATCGAGCCACTGGACGATCAGGGCCGCCGGGCCCGTATCATCATCGATTGGCAATTGCCGCGCCCGGTGCCGGGGCGCCCGGACATCCTATCAAACCGGGTGGATATCGGCGTCTTTGCCCGCAGTGGCACCTATGAGAGTGCGCCTGGCCTCATCTCTGTCTTGTTGCCGCAGCACGAGACGCGGCGTTACGGCCCCGGCCCCGACGGTGAATTGCGGATCGAGAGCCGCGATTTCCGGGTGCCGCCCGATGGCTATGCCGACCCGGTGCTCTTTCCACAGGCCGACTGGCGCGACGATTACCGCTATGATGCTGCGGGCGCGCTGCAAGGCTGGGATCGGCAGGGGGCGGAGGAGGCCATGCGTTTCGATGTGGCGGGACAGAGGGTCACAACGACCGGCCCGGTGCCGATACGCCATGTGGTGATGCGTCCTTCGGGCGCGGCTCCCCGGATCACCCAACAGGCTGTGCCCGGGGCGGATGTGGAATAGGCGAATCGGCGACGCATGGCAGGCCGCTGAACTTGTAAGTACGAAACAGTTATGGATGAAAATCTGTATTGATGCGTAAATTGTGACAGCAATCAGATTTCCCGCCTGGGTTGAAGTCTTTAATTGTCAGTGACTTGTTCTCAAATATGACCATAAAAAGACCGTTTAGTGGCGTAAAGTGGGGATTGATCTGGAGGATGAGGCGATTTGCGAGTACTTTTGTTGTGTCAAGTCAGATATCGGAGACTCTCATGTTTGTTACCAATTTGAAAACCCTGTCCTGCGCTGCCGCAACATTTGCCTTGGCGACTGGGGCGCAAGCGACCACTATATCTGTCCAGACCTTCACGGATACGGCATTTAGCAACCTTGTGAACAGCAACACCGTGGTCGAGGATTTCGAGAGCCCCGGTGATCTGACCCTGACTTTCGAAGGGGGGGGGGCAGGCAAAGGGACCGCACCGAATAATTTTGGCGAGATCGAGGCGAACACGTCCATCGGCTCGTCGGTGGGCAATTTCTCTGGGTTGGGCGGCACCGGGAGCGGTAGCACCTGTTCGGCTCTCTCGATCGGCAACACTACGTGTGACAACATCGCGCTGCAATTCGACCCTGACTTGAACGGCCAGGGTAATATCGTGCCCGATGACGGCAAGTGGTCGATCAATGCCGCCGATACACTGGGGATCCAATGGGATGCATTTCTGTCCAACGGCAAGCAGTTCACGTCCCTGTTCTTCGCAATGCGCGACGTGTCAGATCAGGGCGCAACCCTGACCGTTGCGACAGGTGGAGCGAATCCTTTCGTTTTCAGCAACCTCTCCAACAACAGCGAACAGCTGGTTCTGATCACGTTCGGCTCTGCTGTCAGCAGCGCGACCATCACGATGACGAACAGCAAGCAGAACGATTCCTTCAGCTTTGATGGGGCGGCTATCAGTCCGGTCCCGCTGCCGGCGGCCGGATTCCTGCTCTTTGGTGCTCTAGGCGGCCTCACCGCTCTGCGGCGGCGCAAGCGGGTTTCATGATCTGATACCCTACTGGAGAGCTACGTGAAACCGGTCGCATCCTGCGGCCGGTTTCTTTTCTGAGGCAGGGCAACGATAACGCGTTGGAGGGGGCGCATCCGATTCTCTTCGACAATTCGGCATGTTTCTATTTTGGCAACAATTTGGCCTGAATTTATGAATTTATTGCTGGTTTTGAAGTACGACGCACGGATTTCTACCCTTGGTTGTTTTGATGGGTGAGATGCAAGTGAATTAAGGCCGAAGTATGGCTGAACCTAGCGTTTTTTGTTTCCAAGCTCGCTTTTATGCCATATCCTAAGCGTGATGATGTATCCTGATTAGGAGGACGAATAATGAGTTTTATGAGCAAATTCGTGAGCAAGACTAGCGTTGGAGCCTTGGCCATCAGCGCAGCTGTTTTGACATTCTCGGGCACGACAGCCGAGGCGGTGACCGTGACATTTACAGGTGGAACTGGCGGTTCCGCTGGAGCGGTTATTACCGGTAATGGCACTGTGGCGCAAAACAACTTTGGTGACGGTAGTTCGAATATCGACTTCCGTTGGAATAATACCAGCCCTGATAATTATCTGGCTTATTCCGAGTTTACTGCAGATTCGTCGTTCAATCTGACATTCCAAGACTATTCGCCAGAAAGTGATCTTGTCGGTGCAACAGGCGCGCGCAGTGGTTTCCAGCTGTATTCCGGGTCGTTCGGTGGCTCGTTGACGTCTTTGGTTGCGCCAAATCATCAACCGAATCAGGGTTGTGGTTCTGATGTGGCCACCAACTTTGGTTCGAGCGATTGTGTGCTTGTCACCGGAGCCGGCAATGACCCGACAGCGTTCCTGACACCGGTTTCTAGCTTCGAGATTAGTGGTCCTGGCACATATGTTCTGATGTTCTCGGAAGGAAATGAGCCGAACAATGGTAGTGCGGAGTTCATCATTTCCGCCGTTCCGCTCCCGGCAGGTGGTCTGCTGCTTCTGACAGCTCTCGGCGGTCTGGCTGCTGCGCGTCGTCGTCGCAAAGCCGCGTAACGCAGCAAGTTACGGATTATGTTTCAAAAAGAGGGCCGCTTTACGCGGCCCTTTTCTTGTCTGCGCGGGCGATTCGCTAGGGCGGCTTACTCTGCCGGTTGGCTTGTTTCCGATTTGGGGGGGCAATTTTATCTAAACTGGTGAATTGATGTCAATCCGAGATGTGGGCCGAATACTATCAATCTCGGATTGTGGTGACGCGAGAAGCACAACCCAAATAAGGCCATGATGTGGCCAAATGCGGTGTTTTTTCTTCTTAAGAATTCAAATTAGTGTACAATAGAGAGCAATATCTTCTGTAACTAAGTAACTTGATGGGGGTCAAAATGAAATTTATGAAAACAATTGCAACTTCGACTGTCTTAATGGTCGGAATGGCAGTTTCGGCAAGCGCTGCAACGTTTGGATTGAACACCACTGGGGGAACTGCAAGATCCTTGGATGCAGGCTATAGCCTGCCAGTCCCGGCCCTGCCCTTTGAAATCTTCGATTTTCAAGGAAACTCTAACAACGGGAGTTTCGGAGGTCTCACGGTGACGCCAGGTTCGAGGCTGAAAGCAACTTATCTGGGATCCGAAGCAGGTGCTACCAACGGTGCAACGCTTGCCCTTGGAGGGTTCTCTTTCAGTAACGCAACTTCGGCAGTCAATGATTTTGTCATCTTCCAGAATACTGGCGTTATCTCTTTTGTTGATCTGGCATTTACGACCAATAATCTGGGTGGGTCGGATACCATCGACAATGATCAGGGAACGTCAACAGATAGTCGATTGCATATTGCGTTCACCGATATCAGGGGAGCCATTGGGGACGTGACGTCGGTCTTTGCGTTCTTTGGGGATGGAGCTGGCGACCAAGACTATGACGATATGGTCATTCGCTTGGACATCGTACCGGTTCCTGTTCCCGCTGCTGGTCTGTTGCTCTTGGCCGCGCTTGGTGGGCTGACCGCGATGCGTCGTCGCCGCAAGGCCGCGTAAAGCAAGCTACGGATTATGTTTTGAAAAGGGCCGCATGACGCGGCCCTTTTTTGTGGCTCAGATATCCAGCCCCATGGCCTGACGCAGCATCCAGACCATGCGCAGCAGCCGCAGGCGAATAAGCGTGCCCGCCGCGCTCAGGCGATCTCCTGAATCCGTAAGTTTCGGGCTTCTTAGCACTCGCAACAGATGAACCAGAATACTGGCTGGCATTGCAAGCGCCTTGATCACCCAAAAAAGACGGGTTTTCGGGCTGTTAACCTTTAAGCCAAATTGTTCTTTGGTAAGACGTTTCCATTTGTCACGCAGCGCAAGCCAGTCCTGCCGCGAGGGATGGCCTACGCGCAGCCCGTCCTCGTAGATCAGCCGATATCCTTTGGCGGTGGCGCGAAAGGACCAGTCGGTATCCTCGGACACCCCGCCGCGAAACGGGCCCACATCAGCGAACACATCCCGCCGGGTGATCAGGTTGCCGGTGCCGGAAAACCCCTGCACCTCGATGTACTGGCGAAAATCGAAGGCGAAGATCGCCTCGAAGGCCTCGGCCCCGCTGCGCGGTGGCGGGGTCTCGTCAAATACCTCGACCCGCCCGCCGATGAGATCGGCGTTACCCGCCACCCGGCGCCCGGTCGCCACCCAATCGGAGGCGGGCAGGCAATCAGCATCGATGAACATCAGACATGGCGCGCTGGTTTCCAGCACGCCCCTGTTGCGGGCCGCCGCCGCGCCTTTCTCTGGCTCGGTGACGAAACGGATGTCGGGAAACCTTGCTTCAACCTCTGTCAGGGGCTGGGGTGAACCGTTATCCACAACCAGGATCTCGCACCCCGATAGATCATTTTCCATCAGCGCGGAAAGGCAACGCTCCAGCCGCACCACATCATTGTAATGTGGGATGATGATCGCGATCTCGGGTATCGCTTTTCCTGTTCCGGTATTGGCCATCAATAGTAATCATACCCGTCAGTATCGCTGACATAGCGACACTTGTTGAGCACGATACCCATCACATTGGTCAATTCCGCCACCTGACGTTCGGCATGATCGATGCGGCTCATCGGGGTGGATTCTGCGGCGGCAATGATGATCGCGCAGTCGACATTCTGCAGAAAGGCAATGTTGTCATCGCTGGCATTGAGCGGGGAGATGTCGAACAGCATCAGGTCGGGGGCATAGCTTTGCTCGATCTCGTCAATCGTCGCGCGGGCCTCGCGGCTCAGCAATAGCTCTGACGGGTTGTGCGCGGCGCTGTTATTGAGGCCAAAACCAACCCGTTCTCCAAGGCGCAGCCCATGTTCGGCAAAGCTGATGCGGTTTTCGAGCACATCTGCCATGGAGTGGTCGGTATGCTGTCCCAGAATCTGGTTGAGAGCCGGCCGCCGCAGGTCGAGGTCGATGCAGAGCAGGCGCATGTCGCGTTGCCGCTCGAAGCTGAAGGCAAGATTGGCCAGGGTGGTCGTCTTGCCGGCGCCCGCTTCGGGAGAGACGATCGCCACCCGGCACCAGTTGTTGACCTGCGCCTGATGAATGATCTTTGTGCGCAAGAGATCATAGGGGGCGGCATCGCGACCGCCCTCGGCCGCCACGACCCGCTTGCGCTTGAGCAGAGCGCGCTGCAACTTTATGGGCGCAAGAGCCTTCCAGGCGTCTTCAACCGACGTGTTGGTCTTGGGAAGGGGCGCATGTTCGGTGCGTGTCTCGCTCCCTTTCTGGCGTTGAGCGCGGGCCTTGGCCAGTGCTTCCTGAATGCGTTCCATTTCAAGCGCTCCTGATAGAGTTGTGGCCGGTCATTACCACCGTACGCCAATTTTGTTCATGGCCTTGTCTGCCAGAAGGTCGAGCGGCAGATAATAGAGGTGCACCGCATAGATGGCCAGCGGAACGCCGACGAGGATAACAAGGTAGACCGTGATCTTGATCAGCCGTTTCCAGAAGATATCGGAGCGGCTGCGCATGTATGGGATGGTCGCCAAGGGGCGCACACCGATGCGGTTGACGATATCCTCGGGCCGCCGGGCTGTGCGATTGAGGAATTCAATCAGGACCACGAGGCCAAGGCCCGCCAGGATGCCGAATGCTGTGCCGCCCCCGGCGATCAGAACCCGGTTCGGTTTTGTAGGCCGGTTGGGCGTGGCGGGCGGCTCGATGATCGAAATCCTCTGACCGCGCGAGAGCGATTCGATCCGCTCGCCGGTGCTGGCCTGTGCCAGTCTATCAACGGCCGTGTTATACTGAGCTTCGATATTGGCATAGGCCCGGTTCAGTTCATCGAGGGTCACGGTATTGGCCGGGGTCCGGGCCAGGGACTCCTTCAAATCCGCCAACCTTGCGATGATGTCTTCGCGTTGCTCCTGTAGCATCGAGATGCGTGTTTCTATCTCGCTCAGTTGCAAATCGAGCGTGGCCGATCCGCGCCTCTGGGCCTGTGTGTCGGGTGTGGATTCCTCTGTCGTGGTCCGTGCAGCAAGTCGCTGCTCAAGCTGTTCGATCTGTGCCTCCAGCATCTTTACCCGAGGGTTTTCCGATGAATATACGGACTTCGTCTCGTCAAGCTGGTTTCGCAGATCCTGCAGGCGTTGCTCGTCGGGCGAGAGGCGCGCGCCCTCATCGGTCCCCAACTGTCCGGTTGCCTCGAATATCTGCACAAGTCGTTCGCTCTGGTTGTTGAGCGTGGTGATATCTCGATCGATCTGGCGGACTTGCTCCTGCAATGTGGCCTGCTGGTCGAGACGATATGCGAGGCTTTCCGGTAACGCCTCGGAATTTGTGGTCTTGAAGTCGAGAATTCGGGCGCTCTGCGCATCGAGATCTTGGCCCAGGCGTTGGACTTCCTGTTTGAAAAATTCCAGCGTGTTACCTGCCCGCGAGGTCCGGAACTCCACGTTCTGTCGTTGGATTAGGGTTAGGTATTCGTTGAGCACGCCGGCGGCGATACTCGGGCTGCGGGCCTCAAAGGTGAGTGTCAGGATCGGTGTCGGGTTACGGGAGGTCCCGGCCCTTTGGACTGCTGTCCGCGCCTGCATCGCTTCCACGATCTCGTCGGCGGACATTGTCTGGATATCCTCGAACACCTGCTGGCTGCGAGCCACATCAAGCATATTGGCGCGGGTCATCAGCCGTTGTTCGATGATTTCGAGCTGTTCACTTAGCCCCACCGTGACCGTGGATGAGGCCAACTCCGAGGGAATCTGTGGTCCTTCCAGCAAGAGCCGGGTCTGCGATTCATAGGCGGGCGGCAGAGTGAAGGCCGCGATGCCGGCCACGGCCGAAATGATCACCGAGACAAAAAGGAAATAATGCAGGCGCCGGAGAAAAATTGAAAAATAGTATTTCGGGTCACTCATGTCTTGTCACTCTCTTCAGATGCCAGGGAGGCTGTAAAGAACAATCCGTCGTCAAGCACGCTCTGAAGGATGTCTTCGGTCACTTTTCTCTCTTCCTTGCTCCATGTATAGACCATTGCGATGTCACACAGCTGATTGACAAGCCGTGGCACCCCGCCAGTGTGCTCGTGGACCATTTTACAGGCGCCGATGCTGAATTCATCCCCCTGTCCGCCGACGGTTCGTAACCGGTGCTGGATGTATTCTGTCACCGTGTCTTCATCCATTGCCGGGATGTGGAAACTCGCCGACACGCGCTGCGCCAGCTGTTTCATCTTGGGGCTGCGGATCATGTCGCGCAGCTCGGGCTGCCCGATCAGAATAAGCTGGATCAACTCATCCTTGTTGGCGTTGATGTTGGTCAGCATGCGCAGCTCTTCCAACCCTTCCATCGACAGGTTCTGTGCCTCGTCGAAGATCAGCACGACGCGCCGCTTGGCGGCATATTCGGAGATCAGAAAATCCTGCAATTTCTGAAACTTCTGCACATAGCTTGCCCCTTCGGAGATTTCGACCGACAGGGCGTTGAGCACCCATTGCAGCAGCTCTCCACGCCCGCCCTGAGCGTTGGAAATGAGGCCGATGGTGATGGCTTCGTTGGTGTTATTGAGCAGGTGCTGAACCAGTGTTGTCTTGCCAGATCCGATTTCCCCGGTGACCACGGTTATGGGCGCGCGCGAAAAGATTCCGTAATCCAGAATCGTATAGGCGCTACGATGCGCCTTGGACCAGTAGAGAAAGGCCGGATCTGGCAGCAATGTGAAAGGCCGCTCGGACAGGCCGAAATAATCTGCGTAAAGGGTTTCCGGTCTCATATGCATCTTTCAAAACTGGTTCTGCAGGGTGGTGTCATAATGCACGGTTCGGTGTGTCACCACAGCAGAACGCGGAACTCCGGCTCTTTCCATGGCTCCTGCTCTTTACATATCAATTCTTCAACAGACAAATCATGCACTTTGATGGCGGGAGTGGGAAATTTCAAAGGCGGGTACGGATGCCTGGCGCGCTCTTTCAGGCGATTGCTCCTCCCGAATCGATCAAAGCTGTTCGGGAACTATGTCCCGGCTCAGGAGTCTTTGTTGACGGCTCGGCAACAATCGCCAGATGATCGGGGTCGCCTTCCCGAAAGATATTTATTGGGAAAAGATTGAACCGTAATTTTTTCAATGGCTTAAGCGCGCGCTTTTCAAATTCGTCCAAATTATGTCTTGTTTTAGGCAGGCCAAAGTAGTTCACTGACCACGGGGGCGTGAATGCGAATATGTGCTGATCATCCAGTGTTTTCACCGGGGTGAAATCTGCCGTGTTGGATGGTTTATGCCTGTTCGCTTCTGAATGTGAGTAGAGGCGTTGTTTATGACTTTTAGAGATTTTTCTGAAGCACCTGTTACAGGGCGTATTCCTAACCCGAAAAGCCGCCAAGGCCGCCGCAGTCTCTATCGCAATGGCGCTAAGCGTTGCCTCGACATCACTCTTGTCCTGCTGTCCTTGCCGATTTCCCTGCCGCTTGTGCTGGGGATGATGTTTCTTGTGGCACTTGATGGTGCGCGTCCTCTCTACTGCCAGAAACGCCTCGGGCGTGGCGGCCGTGTCTTCTGCATGCTCAAGATCCGCACGATGGTACCGGGGGCAGACGCCCTGCTGGAAGACTATCTCTGCAAGAACCCAGAGGCCCGTCGCGAATGGAATGAGAGCCAGAAGTTGAAATGCGACCCACGCATCACGCGGGTCGGTTGGTTTCTGCGCAAGTCCTCCCTCGATGAGCTGCCGCAGCTGTGGAATGTGCTCAAGGGCGACATGTCGATCGTCGGGCCGCGTCCGATGATGGTGGAGCAACGGGCGATCTATCCCGGCGAGGCCTATTTCGAACTGCGGCCGGGCATCACCGGGCCTTGGCAGATTTCCGATCGCAACGAGTCAAGCTTTGCCGAACGTGCCGCCTTTGACAGCAACTATCTAACGTCACTATCCCTTTCGCGGGATCTGTCGATTCTATTCAGGACCGTCTCTGTGGTTCTGCGCGGAACCGGATATTGACGCGCGATCTGCTAAAGCCCCCGGAGACTTGCGTCTCCCTGTGCCAGAGATAGTTCGGTAAGGTCTGAACGACCCGTCAGAATACCTCACGCGGATTGCCGTACCCCTCCAGAGATGCAAGTATAGTAACATGATCAAACTGACCTTTCTGGCATTTGCCACTGCGGGCATGCTGTCTTTCTGCGACAATGCGGAACAGCGTGCGGATAAACATTTTCAATCCGGGCTCGAGTTGCTGGAAGAGGGGGACGTGGATCGCGCCCTGGTCGAGTTCCGGAATGTCTTCAAGCTGAATGGCCAGCATCGCGAAGCGCGGCTGCAATATGCTGATGCCGAGCGCGGGCGCGGCAATCTGCGCGAGGCCTATGGCCAGTATCTGCGGCTGGTGGAGCAATATCCCGACAGCCTGCCCGGCCAACGTGCCCTTGCCGAATTGGCGCTACAGACCAACAACTGGGATGTGGCGCGCAAGCATGGGGCCGCAGCGGCGGCACTGGCCCCCGATGATCGTCTGGTGCAGGCGGTCAATACCACGGTGAGCTATCGCGATGCGCTTGCGGATAATGATACTGCGGCACAGCGCGAAGCGGTGATCAAAGCGCAGGCGCTTGTGTCCGAAGACCCCGACCTGATGATTGCCCGGCGGGTCATTATTGATGATCTGGTGCGCGCTCAGGACTGGGCCGCCGCCCTGTCGGCCATCGATGCCGCGCTTGCCGAGGCACCCGACAGTCAGGAACTCTACACAATTCGCCTCGGTGTCCTCAGTCAACTGGGTGAAACACGCGAAATTCAGGCGCAGCTCGAAGAGATGATCACGCGGTTTCCCGATGATCCGAGTATACCAACCACCTTGGTGCGCTGGTACATGTCGCAGGGTGATATCGATGCTGCCGAGGGCTTCCTCAAGACTCGCGCGGATCAGGAGCCGCGCGATACCGATGACATCGTTCTCTACATCCGTTTCCTTTCTGAGGCGCGCAGCCCAGAGGCTGCCAAGGCCGAGCTGGACCGGATCATTGCAAGCGATCCGCCGGCGATAGAGCGACTGACCGCCCTACGAGCCGGGTTCCGCTTCGATCTGGGTGAGCGCGATACGGCCATTTCCGAAATGGAAGACCTTGTCGATGGGATGGAGCCTTCGGATGAGCGGCGCAGCATCATGGTCATGCTGGCCCGGATGCTGGAGACGACCGATAACAGGGTCGGCGCAAGGGCCATGGTAGAAGAAGTTCTGAAAGAGGACAAAGCCCAGGTCGAAGCGATGAAAATGCGGGCTGGCTGGCTGATCGAGGGGGATCGTGCCGATGAGGCCATCGTCGCCTTGCGCGCGGTTTTGGGGCAGACCCCGAATGATGCCGATGCAATGAGCCTGATGGCACAGGCCCATGAACGCGCGGGCAATCGCGACCTGATGGCGGATATGCTGAGCCGTGCCGTTGATGCCTCCAGAAACGCACCGGATGAATCTTTGCGCTATGCGCGTTACCTGATCTCGGAGGGCAATCTGCGCTCTGCAGAGACCGTGCTGATCAATGCGCTGCGACTGTCTCCTGACAATACTGCCCTGCTGGGTGGGCTGGGTGATATCTACATGCGCGATCAGGACTGGCCGCGCATAACGCAGGTCATCGAGACCCTGAAGCGCCGGGACGATGCCACGGCGGAGCGGATCGCCAACGATCTGACTGCGCGTCAACTTGCGGCGCAGAATCGCGAAGAAGAGCTGATGGGCTTTCTCGACACCTTGGCGGGTGAAGGCGCGCAGGGTATGGGCGCGGCAGCGGCGATCATTCGGACCCGGATCGCGCAGGGTGATTTGGACGGCGCGCTGCAATATGCGCTCAAGACACTGGAGGAAAACCCCGGTGATCTCAATGCGCGGTTCCTTCTGGCTTCGGTGCAGGCGGTGAGTGGCGAACTTGAGGCGGCCGAGACGGGGTTGCGCGATCTGGCAACAGAGGCCCCGCAAGATCAGCGTTTCTGGCTGGCGCTCTACAATATCCGTGCGGTGCAGGAAGACGCGCCGGCGGCCAGGCAAGCCCTGCTGGATGGGCTTGCCGCCTCTCCTGACAATTTGCGGCTCAACTGGGCGCTGGCCGGCGTTCTTGAGCGTGACGGTGATATTCAGGGCGCGATCGACATTTATGAGCGGCTCTATGCCGCTGACAGCAACAATCTGATCATCGCCAACAACCTGGCGAGCCTTCTGGCGACCGGGGATGAGGGGGCCGACAGCCTCGAGCGCGCGCATGAGATTGCACGACGTCTGCGCGACCGCGATGTTCCGGCCTTTCAGGACACCTATGGCTGGATCGCCTTTCGCCGTGGTGATCTCGACACTGCGCTCGCTGCGCTGGAGCCGGCGGCAACCGGGTTACCGGCTGATCCGGCGGTGCAGTATCATCTCGCCCGGACCTATACCGCGCTCGAGCGCGATGCAGAGGCTCTGGCGCAGTTGCGTAAGGTGGTCGAGGCCGTGGGCGACGGACCGCGCCCCGATTTCATGACCGAGGTCGATGCTGAAATCGAGCGTCTTTCCGCTAATGTTGATGAGAGTGGCACGCAAAACTGACGAGAAAACACCCTTAAAACGCTACAAATTTGCCGCAGCTTTAGGGTTTTTCAATTTTGCGTGTTTTGATGGTTCTCCGAATAATTTAAACTTCGCTCAAAACAAGACATAATGGGACAGAGGCACAGGATGATCAGATTTCTAACAGCGCTTCTTTTTATGGTGGGACTGGCCGGTGTCGCCACGGCGCAGGGCGGCTATCGCATCCAGCCGGGTGATACTCTGCAGGTCGAGGTTCTGGAAGATCCGGGTCTCAACCGCAATGTGCTTGTCCTGCCCGATGGGTCGTTCAGCTTCCCGATGGCGGGCACGGTCCGGGCCGGCGGGCGCAACGTCGATAGCGTGGCAACAGCCCTGTCGTCGGAAATGGCCAAAAACTTTGCGGTGGCCCCGACCGTACTGGTGTCGGTGGCTGCGCTTGCCCCGAAAAGTCCGCGCGCGCCAGCCAAGCCGAACCTGATGAATGTCTATATTCTTGGCGAGGTCAACGAGCCCGGTCGCAAAGAGATCCTGCCCGGCACCACGCTGATCCAGTTTTTGGCTGAAGCGGGCGGGCTATCACGCTTTGCCGCCGAGAAACGCATTCAGCTGCGCCGGGTTGACCCAGCGGGCGGAAGTGAAACCGTCTATCGCTTCAACTATCGCACGATGGGGGGGAGCGACAGCATCAGCGGCACGACGGTACTGGCCCCGGGCGACGTGATCGTTGTGCCCGAGCGCCGTCTTTTCGAATAAGGGCGGGTCGTGATACGCTCTCATGTCCTGATTGGCTCCGGATGTCTGACTGTGTTCTGTCTGTGTGCAGGGCTGACGCTCGCACAGCAGGCCAGCAGCCCCGAAGAGGGGGGGCCGGTCTTGACCTTCGGGCTCAGCTCGATGCTCAGCGCGACGGACAATTACAATCTGAGCCCCAGCGGCGGCGACAGTGCCGAGCTGTTCGACAACAGGCTGTCTTTCGAATATCTGAACCGGCGCGCCAATGATGTGCTAAGCCTCGATCTGAGCGGGGTGCTACGTGCCAAAGAACCGCCGGGCGGCAGCCGCACCCTTGATGATCGGAGTGCGCGGCTCGGCTATGACCGGGAAGGCGTGAACAGCGCCCTCAGCTTTGGGGCTGACTACAGCCTCACCTCGGTCAATTCACTCGACCCGTTCGAGGACGACCGGTTATTCGAGGATGACCCGCTCGATGAAACCGATCTCACCGAGGATCAAGGCGACCGCGAGCAAATCTCGACCCGCTTCAGTTTCGAGACCGGGCTCAACGATCCGTTGGGCTTTATTGTCGAGGGGCGCTACCGCGAACGGACGTATAGCAGTACCACCGATCCGGATCTGTTTGATACCGAGATTTTCAATCTTTCGGGAACAACGCGATTCACCCTCAGCCCGGCAACCGAGGCCCGGGTAGTGCTGCGCTATGAAGACTATTCCGCCGATGACGTCCCGCAGACCGACCGCCAGACCACCAGCTTCAATCTGGGGCTTACGCAGGCGTTGTCGAAAATCGACACGCTTGACGTCTTGCTTGGTTATCAGCAGATTGAGACCGACGAGACGATCCTTGGTACGCGCAGTTCGGACACCGATACCGGGATCATCGGCAATATCGACCTGACGCGGGAATTGACGCGGGGCACGATCGGCACGTCATTCGATCTGCGCGAAAGCGTGAATGGCACGACCGCCACCTGGCTTGTCAGCCGCGCGATGCCGCTGCCGCGCGGCGCGCTCGAAATCAGCGCGGGGGCGGCCAGCGATGTTTCCGACACGATCCGCCCGGTGGGCAGTGTGGCGTTTAGCCACGAGATGGCACACAGCACATTGACGGCGACGCTTGAGCGGCAGGTTGCCACCAGTTCGCGATCGAACGAATTGCGCACCACGCGCGCCTCGCTGGGCTATAGCTATGAGATCAATTCATTGTCGGACATGGAGTTCTCGGTGAATGTCGCAGAGCTTGCCCAGGCTGGCGGACCGGCGGTGAGCGACACCACCCGCGCCGACTTGGGTGTCACCTATTTCCGCGATCTCACGCGCGACTGGCGGCTCTCCACGGGCTATGAATACCGTATGCGGGACGAGACCGGAGTGGGACGTGGCACATCGAACCGGGTATTCCTGACGCTGGAACGAGAGCTGGTTATCCGCCCCTGATCTTCGGCCATTGTATGTGGAAAGAAAACAGACCGTTCGAAGCCGGGCTGACGCGCCGTTTGCGCGGCTTTTGAATCGCCTTTTGTCCAATCTTTCGCTAGAACCTTAAGGGATGGCTTGCAGCCCAAGAGGGCGTTGCAGACAGGGTAAACGGTGCCTAAGCGGTTACAGGAGAACGTGAAACATGTCGGTGACAGATTATTCCGGCCCCGGGGTCCTCGCCCGCCCGCTCAATCCGGCCGGGCTGTTCTGGTTTGCGCTTCTCCTGGTGGGCTCGATCCCGATCTTCTGGATTGGCTTTGTGTCGCTGGCGCAAGCTTGGTCCACAGCCGAATATAGCCATGGGCCGCTCATTCCGCTGATCTCGCTCTATCTTTTCCTGCGCGAAATGCGCCGCATGCCGCCGCCCAAGCCGGAGGTACATGACCGCGCGCCGGGGCTCATTGTCATCACGCTCGCGTTGCTGGTGGCGATAGCGGGCAATCTGACGCGTATCCCGGATATCGTTACCTATGCCTTCATTATCTGGGTGGGCGGGGTTGTGCTCACGATCTTTGGCTGGGAGCGTGGCAAGCTACATCAACTTGGGGTAGTGCATTTGATCTTCATGCTGCCGCTGCCGCAGTTTGTCTATCTCAAGCTCACCATCGTGTTGCAGACGATCTCGTCGGAGATCGGCGTCTGGTTCGTGGCGTTGATGGGGGTGCCGGTCTTTCTTGAAGGCAATGTGATTGACCTTGGTGTCTATAAGCTGCAGGTGGCCGAGGCCTGTTCGGGGCTGCGCTATCTCTTCCCGATCCTCAGTTTTTCCTATCTCTTCGCCATTCTCTATCGCGGACCGGTCTGGCACAAGGCGGTGCTGCTCTTGGCGGCGGCGCCACTGACGGTGCTGATGAATTCCTTTCGCATCGGGATGATCGGGGTGCTGGTCAACAGTTATGGGATCGAGCAGGCCGAAGGGTTTCTGCATTTCTTCGAGGGCTGGATCATCTTCGGCGCCTGTATCGGGATCCTCTTCCTCATGGCCGTGGCCCTGCAGCGGCTGACGCCCGAGCCCAAGCCGTTATCGGAGGCGATCGATCTTGATACCCGTGGGTTTGGGGCGATCGCGGCCCGCCTCACGGGCATCCGCGCCTCGCGCGGGTTGATGGCGGGGGCGATCCTGACGCTCGCTATCTCGGGGGGATGGGCGTTGCAGCAAGGCAAGGAGCCCATGGCGGTGGACCGCGATCCCTTCGCGCTCTACCCGCGGCAATTGGGCGGTTGGTCGGGGACGTTCTCAATGCTCGACCCGGATATCGAGCGGGTGTTGGGTGCAACGGATTATCTTGCGGCCTCCTTTAACGCCGTGTCCGAGCCCGCCCCGGTGGCACTCTTCATGGCCTTCTACGACAAGCAGACCGAAGGCAGCGGCATCCATTCACCCGAGGTCTGCCTGCCCGCCGGCGGTTGGGAAATCTACAGCTTCGAGACCGTGCCTGTGGACATGGCCGATACGGGGTACGGCACCTTCAACGTCAACCGCGCGGTGATCCAGAAGGGGCTGTCGCAGCAGCTGGTCTATTACTGGTTCGAACAGCGCGGCAAGCGCATGACCAACGATTTCAAGGCCAAGATGAGTGTGGTCTATGACAGCCTGACCATCGACCGCACCGACGGCGCCATCGTGCGCTACATCACCCCGATTATTGGCGACGAACCCGAAGGAGCCGCCGACGCACGCCTGCAGGAGCTTATGCGCGAGAGCCTGCCCAAACTGCCGCGCTTCGTGCCGGGGTGAGTAACATGCCTTTTGGGGAAACAATACTGCCCCGAAGAGTGCATTGTTTCGGTGTTATGTTGCCCCGCAAGCGCAGTTTTTGGAAAATTGAAATAGTGGCAAAAATTTGGTGTAACTGTGACAGTTATGGATAAACTATTCGTGAGAACGCACTTCTCGAGTCGAAACTTTGAAAGTGCAGTCACTTTAAGAAGCCAAAAGGATATATAGTTCCATGAAGATTATGCGCTATGCTGCCATCACCACCTTGGCATTGGCAGCCAACCCTGCGATTGCCAGTACACTGCCACCTACGGCACTCTTAGAATCCAATGGCGTTCTATCGCTCAGTGCGGCCGGGGGATTTAAGGCCGAAGGCGATCTGAGAGCCGAATATCGCCAGCCACCGCTGGGGACCCGGCCCTATATTTTCAGCACAAGCCTCAGCTTCGGAACGTTCAACGTGACACCGGATATCACGATCACGACGCCCGAGCTTGTGCTTTCCGAGGGGTCTCCGGCGGGCTGCGCCTTTGCCGTTGGCAACACTTGCATCGTCCCCATCCCTGCGATCCCCCCCCTTGTTCTGGCATCGCAAACCATCACCGTCAGCCCCACCGTTCCGCTGACCGGGCTTGGCACGGTGTTCGAAGGCTCGGTTCGAAGCCCAGATCTGGCATTGGGCGACATCTTTGGCTTTGATTACGGATCGCCGCTTCTTGGTACTCCGCTCAGCTTTGGAGAGCTTGTGCAGGGCCAGTTTGAAACCGGGGACGCAACAGTCAGTGTCGCAGGCGGGATCGGTCCGTTCAACTCGCTTTTCGATTACAACGGTGAGCTACAGCCGGGCGGAGAGGTCATCATGGCCGATTACGCCCTGGGCATCACCGGACCGGGTATTCTGGGGGATATCGAATCCTTTGCGCTCGGTCTGATCAATGACAACACCGATCAGCTGACCGGGCTTGCCTTCGATCTGTTCCTCGGGACAGACCCCTGCGATGGCGTTTCCCTCCTTTTTCAAGGCACATGCAACAGCCTCGTGAGCAATTTGAATCCGGACGATTTGGGGGTGACCGTCAACAGCCTCGGCACGTTCAGTGCCGACTACACGCTGAGCAAGTCGATCACGCCGGTGCCGCTGCCCGCAGCTTTGCCTTTGATGGCTGGTGGACTCGGTCTGTTGGGTCTGATGGGCTGGCGTCGTCGTCGTGACATTGCGGCCTGACCCAAGATATCGACAGCGACCTTCATAAGGCGGCCTTAGGGCCGCCTTATCCTATTCTGACGTCAATTGGCTTGAGTTTCCCGCATCCCTGACGCATCCAGTGATAATGGAAGAACGACACGCAGCATCAAAACGCCGGCCCTTTTGGAAATGGGTCTTCGCTCATGGCGTATTGTTGGCGATCCTTCTGGTTTGCGTGGCGCTTGAGGCCCTCTTGCAGGGGGCCGATTTAGGGCTCTGGGGCACGCCGCGTTGGCGCGGGCTGGCCTATCAGAATGGCGGGTTCTGGAAGGGCCTTCTTGACAATTGGCGGCCCAACTACCCTGCGCAACCCGTGGTGATGTTCGCCAGTTACGGGTTCCTGCACGGCGGGGCGGTGCATCTGCTGGTCAACATGATCACGCTCGTCTCGCTCGGGCGACTGGTGATAGAGCGTGTGGGGCAGCTGCGCTTTGCCCTGATCTATACGCTCTCGCTTCTGGGCGGGGCCGTGGGCTTTGCTCTATTCTCGACGGCGGTACAGCCGATGGTGGGGGCGTCGGGCGCGCTCTTTGGTCTGGCAGGCGTGTTGACCGGTTGGGAATACACCGCCCGACGTCTGGCGCGTGAAGGGATCTGGCCGGTGCTACGGGTGGTCGGGCTTCTCACCCTGCTCAATGTCGTCATGTATTGGGCGATGGATGGCAGTCTGGCCTGGGAAACCCATCTGGGCGGCTTTCTGGCCGGTTGGGCTGCGAGTTGGTGGGTGCGGGAGAGCGATCATTACCTTGGATGATCAGGCCTTTGTCACATTCATCATAGGAAAATTGCGTTTTTTCATGGCATTACGTGTATCGATTATCGGTAGACCCAACCCAGCAAGGGCTGCGTAATCGATATTGTCATGGTCCGTTGCAATGAGGATGGCATCGAAATTAGCGGAAGCGATATCGTCAAAAGCCAAGGACTTGTATCCAAGAAGTTCCGGATATTCGCGCATGCGGGGAATCTTCGAAACATGGGGATCGTGAAACTCGACGCTTGCCCCAGCATTGCGTAACAGCGACAGTAGCCTGACCGACGGGCTTTCCCGCATGTCGGGGATGTTTTTCTTGTATGCAATGCCGATAATCAGAATACGCGCCCGCGAGAGGCCGATCCCGAAACGGCTATCAAGCACTTCACGCAGTTTTGAAACGACATAATCCGGCATATTAGAATTGATTTCACCGGCAAGTTCTATGAACTTGGTGGACAGGTTGTATTCGCGGGCTTTCCAGGTCAGGTAAAATGGGTCGATAGGAATGCAATGCCCTCCCAGGCCGGGACCGGGATAGAAAGGCATGAAACCGAAAGGTTTGGTGGCGGCACCGTCAATCACTTCCCATACATCGATATCCATGGCGTCAAAGATAACTTTCAGTTCGTTGACGAGAGCAATGTTTACCGCCCGAAATATATTCTCCGTGATCTTGATGGCTTCGGCCGTGCGGGTTTTTGAAACGGGAACGACATCGCTTACAACTTGCCGATAGAAGGTTTCCATAAGCTGGCCTGCCTCGACCCCATCCCCAGCAACGATTTTTGGGATCGTTTTGGTGTTGTAATGGATGTTTCCAGGGTCTTCCCTTTCCGGAGAGAAGCCAATGAAGATGTCACGACCCGGCTTCAATCCTGACCGGGCCAGTATAGGGGTCAGGATTTCATCAGTTGTCCCTGGATATGTTGTAGATTCCAGCGCGACAAGCGAGCCCGGTGTTATGTGGCGTGTGATTTCTTCGGCCGTTGAGATGACATAAGAAAGGTCCGGTTCGCGATGTGCCGTCAGTGGCGTGGGGACACATATGATGAACACATCCATCTCGGTCAGCTGCGTGAAGTCGGTTGTCCAGGCCACGCAGCTGCTATCCCGCAATTCGATCAAATCATCGTCGGAAACGGCCCCGATATAACTGTGACCTGCATAAAGTTTTTCGATTTTCTCCGGATCAATGTCGAACCCGGTGACGTGCAGACCACTGCGCGCGGTCGCTATCGCCAGAGGTAAGCCCACATATCCAAGGCCAAGGATGGCAACCTTCGCAGACAAGCCTTCGATCTTGGAAAGCAATTGATCAAATGCATTCAGAGACACTGTTAACTCCATTTCCCATTATTCAAATGGTCCGCTTCTGTTGCGACCGTCTTAAATTAATTATTGTTGGAAGATAACAAGAAGTTGCGAATGGCGTCAGTGAAACCAATATCTGCAACTGGTGACAGGTGCGGAGGAGTATCGCCCACAATGGTTTCGAGCGCCTTGTTCATCACGCCGGAAAACTCGGTCTCATCGTTCGCCACAAAAAGTCCGGCTCTCTTCTTGAGATGTTTCACTGTGGTATATTGATGATCATTCCGAGTTTCGTGCAAATGTCCGCGCCGTGGCATGATCACAATCGGTTTTCCATGCGTAAAGGCCGTCAGGATTGATCCCATCCCGGCATGTGATACGATCAAATCGGCTTGGATGATCCGCTTTTCATATTCAGCAGGTGGCACATGCGCGACCGTTTCGAAATTTCTGGGCCGATACGCGTCCGAGGTTGGGGAAACAATCTGCGCAAATATCTCGTGCTTCGGTGATGTCTGGTCGATCCAGACATCTACCGCCTTTGCAAGCCGATCAAAAGGCTCATGCGTGCCTATCGTCAGGAATATCACAGGACGGATCCCAGATATTCTGGCCCCTCCGGCTTGGCCAAATGCTCCCATTGCGTCAGCCACAGATCGGCGTGCTTTCCAATACGCTGTCCCGACATGGATAGTTCTTCAGCATTAGCTATGCTGTCGATCCAAATGGTTCTGGCGCCGAACAACCGTCCGATCCTCAAAGCAAAATACCCCGGCGCAGCACCGGTTGACAGAACGACATCGGGACGTTTTCGCGCCATGATGAAGACAATACCGAGAAACTGTTTGATCAAGCGCCACTTTTGCCAACGGTTTGCCTCAACGACCGTATGGAAGCCAGGGGGCGGCTCTCCTTGGCTCTCCGCATATTGGTCAACCACCTGATAAAAGTTCGGATCGGTTGTCACATAAGTTACCCGGAGCCCTTTCCACGCAGGACGCAATCTCATCAACTGCACCCAGTGCCCACCCGCTGAGGCAACAGCCATCACATGTAGTTCACTGTTCATGCCGACTCCTTGACTGCATTCACTTTAGGCCTGTTAAAAAGTTCACTGGGCGTCGACAGACGGAAGACGCTTGATATATCTAACCAAGCATAAAGGCAAAGATACGATAACTCGAAATATTACGAAATTCATTGTTTCCCTTGTCTGTGCAGAAGATAGTAGGTGGTTCAAGTACCTATGATAATCAGAAAGCTATCGATAACATCGATACGTTAGAATTTTCTGGCCTGCCGTTCCATCAAATCGCCTAGCGCCGCCTCATAAAGCCCGAGTTTCTCCAGCCCGGTTTCGAGCGCGGCTTTCTGTACCTGTGCTAGGTCGCCCCGGCGCTCATAGGCCTCGAAGATCCGTATCAGGATATCTTCGGCACTCTGGGTGGTGCAATCGACCGTCTCTTCATATCCTAAAGAGCCGAACAGACCTGCAAACTTGCGGCTATAGGCCATGGGTACCACTGGAACTCCGGATGAGAAGGCCGCAACACAGGCATGCATCCGGGCCCCCATGAAAAAATCCATGCCCGCAATATAGCTCTTGGCCTCTGATGGTGAGGTGAAGGCCGGGGCGATTTTCGCGAAGGGAAAATCCTCGCTCAATTTTACGCTGGCGGTATAGTCATCTTCAAGAGCGCCGCGGGTCCATGAGATCACATGCGGCACGAGGTGCACTTCACAGTCATCAGGATGATCGGCAAAGCGCTGCAGGATATCACGCATCAGTTTGGAATAATCCATCTTCAGCCCGAACATATTGTTGCGGGTATAGCCGCCGCTCATCAGAAGGCCCGAGACATTGATCCCGACCCTGACCGGACCACCCTTGGGGCGCTTTTGGGGCGGATCGTAAGGCAGGCGCAGCGCCACGTCCGAGGCCTCGATGATATCGCCCTTGAACCCCATCTCGCGCAGGCAGGCAGTCGACAGGCTGTCGCGTGTCGTGGTGATGGCACTGAGCCGGATAGTCTGGCACGCGAGGAAGGTCGAGAGGCGATGGCTGAACGGGCCAAAGGTTTGCGGCGCCAGAACCAGAGGTTTGCGGGCCAGATGCGTCAGATATTTCATCAAAAACATCTGAGTCAGGCGGCGAGGGCCGTAGATATCGGCAAAACTGTCCCCGCCGCCGATGTCGATAACCATGTCACATTCCCGAATAGCCTTGAAGAAATCCAGCGGCTTGCGCAATGGCCGGGTCGGCCGGATTTCAACATCCTCGCCAGTTACGTAAGCTGGGCGTTCTGCGATGCCGTCGATGACCTTGATCGTGACAGGAATATGACGCGCCTCGGAAATTCGACGAATGATCGCCACCTCGGAAACGCTGAGCGCCCCGACCCCCATATTGTCATTGCTGGCGGAGTGGAAGATCAGGGCAATCGTGAGCATCCATATATCCTTAAAAATTTGGTACAAGGGGCAATCCAAGCGGGGTTAGCACAGCAGGAAAGTGCTGGTAAGGCTAGAGTTCCCATTTCCGTCATGCCTGTTTTCAACCCCTGAAGCGGGTTCGCAGAGCCCGGCGCAGCATACCCAGGAAGTTCCTCAGATTGCGCAGCAACGGGTTCTGTCGGGCCGCGCCCCAGAGATGCAGACCTCGGTAGCGCGGTATGGGCTGCCCGGTGAGGCGCAGGGCCAGAAGGCGCGCGAGCAGGGCGCGCCGCCGCTCTCGCTGGCCCGGCTGGATCGCGGCCAATGAGGCGACATCGAAAGGTGTGGTTTCGATGCGGCTTGCCGCCACCGCGCTTTCAATAATTCGCTCCCCTCGTTCCGTGCGGCTGACGATCAGACTGATACCCTCAGCCTCGTCAAAGACCGGATAGCCGGCGGCGTCGCTCTCCCAGGCATCGGCGCAGACTATATCGGCGGCCTTTCCCGTGCCATCCGCACAGATCTTGCAGCGGTGCTGGACATGTTTCGAGAGGACCCCGCCCCAGCTGTCATGATAGCTCATCGATTGTTCGCTGCCGTCTTTTAGTATTGCCGTTGCGCGCCCAGGCCATCCCTGACCGCGATAGCGAAAGCGCGCCACCATTTCTGGCTCTGCACCAATAGCCGCAAGAACCTCACGCGCGCCAGTCTCAGAGGGCACTCCAGCACAGAAGAAGGAAAGCATGATGGGAAAGGCCTTGGCCACCTCTGGCTTATCATTGGCCAAGGCGCGCAGCGCGACGATATCACAGGGCTTGCCCACAAAGGCATAACGCTGTCCCGAGGCCAAAAGCTCCCTCAGTTGGGCCAGGGGCGCCGAAGGGGCATAGCGTGATCCGGCGCCCGCCAGAATTCCGGCGCGGTCCGTGCTGATCACGGTCTGGTTGGCAATGGGGGCGTCCGCAGAGGCGGAAATCTGCACCACGGCATCCACTTCGCTGCGGTCCAGCAGATGGAGGAGCAGGCCAGATAAGGCCCCGCCAGACGCTCCGGCAAAGCGCAGGTCGGGGTCCGTTGACCAGCCGGTCTGCATCTCCAGATAAGGCCCCCAGAGGGTATGGTCCGTGCGCCCCTGCACCTCCACTGTCTGTCCAAGTGCTGGGCAGAAACTGGCCAGACGACCATCCTCAGCCTCGGTCAGCGGGGCGATTTGCTTGGGTCGCAGGAAACCGGGCGGGGCCATTTCCATCGCGAGCTTGTTGGGGAACATTCCGACACAGGCTCCACATCCGGCGCAAAGGTCACCCTTTGCAATGCGGTGCAGGGTCTTGCTAGATTGTGGTTCTTGCAATGCCTTATCCTTTCAAAACAATTCCTGTTTTGTCAAATTCCGGTGTGGTGCAGAACCCGCAAACGTCTCGGAAAATTCTGACGCTTTAATAACGGCTTGACCCAAGGCCGGCAAACGGGAAATACCTCGGCTACGGATCGCCATTTTCTGAAAGGTCTTGAAGTCCAAAGTGTTACGCACCGCATTCCTAATCCTCTCTGGCAACGCCACAGCCTCGCTTCTGTTGCTGGCGCGCAATCTGATTGTGGCGCGGCTCATTCCAGTCGAAGATTACGGTATTGCCGCCACCTTCGCGGTGGTGATGGCGATGGTAGAGATGGCGTCGGCCTTTGGGCTGCAGCAGCAAATCGTACAGTCGGAGGATGGCGATGATCCCCGGTTTCAGGCCGCGCTGCAGGGATTTCAAGTGCTGCGCGGGGTGGCCGCCGGGATCGCGCTCTTCCTGATAGCAGGCCCCATCGCCCGGTTTCTGGGCATTCCCGAGGTAATCTGGGCCTATCAACTGCTGGCGCTGGTGCCGGTGATCAAGGCGTTTGAGCATTTCGACATCCATCGCCTCAATCGGCAGATGCGGTTCTGGCCACTAATGCTGACCGGCGGGGTGCCAGCGCTCCTGTCGCTGATGCTGGCCTGGCCCCTGACCATATGGCTGAGCGACTGGCGCGTAATGCTCTACTCGATCCTAGCACAGATCGCCGTCACGGCCCTCACCTCGCATCTGGTGGCGGAGCGCCCTTACAGGATCGTCTTTGACCGCGCCATCATGGGACGCTCGCTGCGCTTTGGCTGGCCTATCCTCGTGAATTCGGTTCTCCTGTTTCTGGTTTTTCAAGGCGACAAGCTGATTGTCGGGCGGGTGCTGGGGATGGAAGCATTAGCGGTCTTCGCCATGGGCATGATGCTGACGCTGACACCGACGATGGTTTTGGCAAAATCAGCGCAGAATTTCTTTCTACCGCAGTTATCACGGCGTGCAGCAGAACCCGGTGAAGCCAGCGTCTTTGTTGCCCTTTCCCATGCTGCGCTGCAAGCCAGCCTTTTGAACGGAGCCTTTATCATTCTTGCCGCTAACCTGATTGGGCCATACCTTATAAATTCTCTTTTTGCTGGGAAGTATAACGACCTTATTCCACTAGTCAGCTTATTCGCCCTGCTGAATGGTATACGTGTCTTCAAATCTGGACCAGCGCAGGTTGCTCTGGCGCGTGGGCATACGTCCAATGCCATGATCTCAAACCTACCGCGTGTGATCGCTCTGCCTTTCGCATGGGGAATTTTGGAAGCTGGCGGCACCCTTGTGCATATTCTTTGGCTAGGTATAATAGCTGAATTCGTGGGGTACTTTATATCGCTGGCCTTAATATCAAAAAGAGTGCATATACCGCTTTTCCCATTATGGCATGCCGCAGCCGCTGTAACTGGGTTTTTAGTGCTCTCTACGGGAGCGTTTGGATATCTCTGGAGTGGCTCCTCCATTGAAAGCTTAGAGCATTATATATTTTTCCTAGCATTCATCGTTCTATTAGCGACAATGCGCAACCTACATCGAATCTTTCTCGAAACTCGCAACTGTTTTGGGCCGTCATTATGACTGTCGTACCTCTCCTTATTCATATAGGGTATCATAAGACTGCGACCACTTGGCTGCAGCGCCAACTTTTCGTTCCCGAGTACGGGTATCGGCCAATCCTAGATCACCAATCCGTTTTTGATTATATTGTCCGGCCGCATGGGCTAACCTTTGACTCCAATGCCGCAAGAAAAACGATCAAAGATGCATTGGCAAAGGTCAGGAGTGGTGAGAGTGGCGTTATTTCGTCTGAAATTTTGTCAGGCCATCCGTTCTTTGGTGGAAGAGAAAGTGATATTCTCGCCAAGCGTTTAGCAGATATCACTCCGGAAGCACGCATCTTAATTTCAGTCCGTGATCAGATGCGTATTTTACCTTCAGTTTACATGCAGTATCTTCTTCGCGGAGGTACCATGGATTATGTCCAATTTTTCAAAGGTGAGGCAGATATACAGTATTTTGTGTTCTCCCCAGAACACTTCAAATATCATCAACTGGTGAGATTATATCAAGAGCTTTTTGGAAAAGACAAAGTTTTTGTTCTGACCCAGGAAAGCTTGAGAAATGATCTGGATGAAACTGTTAAAAAACTGGCTGAGTTCTCGGGAAATCGTATATATTCAGAACTAGAACCAAAAAGTCGTGAGTCTGTTGGCGAAAGCTATCCTGAATATGCAGCGCCGATTTTGCGACGTATCAATCATGTACAAACCAGTACGCTCAATCCGCAGCCCATCATTAGTTTGGGAAGAACCCCAAAGGGATTTTACAAGCTTTCCGGGTATGCTTTCAAGAATTGGCCTCTTTCAAAAATATTAAGGAATAAGAAACCTGTCAGCAACCATGTCAGGCAAAAGTTTTCCAGTTATTTTGCAGAGAGCAATCAGGCACTATCAGATCTTGTTGGGCCAGAGTTGGATCTTACTGGCTATCAGGGAATTGGCCAAGAAAAACCGTCAGATTATCCAAAGTGACCAAGATATAACACCTGACGAGGTTTGCGTAGGATCAATAATGGAAATGCCCGAAAACAGGGACGAACTTCATGGTTTCTCGAACCGCAGAACGCCCCGCTGACCAGCCTCGTGCAAACGTGATGGGAAGCACCGGACGCATGGGCGGCATCCCGCTGTTCGTTGCGATCTTTATTATCGGTCTGTTCATCCCGTTGTTCATATTCTTGGGGCCGCTGCGTCTGTCAGTCTATCGGGTTGTTCTTTTTCTGCTGTTTTTCCCTGCGCTCTTTCGACTGCTCAACGGGCTCGCGGGGCGCATGCGGCTGCCCGACTTCTGCGTGATCGGCATCTGTGTCTGGTCCTCGATTTCGCTCACTGTCATCCACGGTATCGGCCCGATGGTAGAATCCATCGGTATCCTTTGGATAGAGACACTGGGTGCTTACCTTGTCGGACGCGTCTACATCCGCACTCCCGATGCTTTTCACGCTACCATACGCTTGCTGTTCTGGCTGGGTATGCTGATGCTGCCTTTCGCGATAGTCGAGGCGGTGACCTCGCGGAATCTTGTTCTTGAACTCTTTGGAAAAATTGGGCCGACGTTATCTCACGTGTCCGCTGATATGGGAGGCAGGCTTGGGCTGAATCGCGTGCAAGGACCGTTCGATCATCCGATTCTGTTTGGTGTCGTGATCGGCAGCTTGGTTGGGCTGAGCTACTATGTTTTGGGATATGGACGATCAGCTATTAAGCGTATCCTGCGCGCGCTGATGGCTGCACTCACAGCGGGACTCTCACTCTCGTCAGGGCCAATGATAGCCATCATGACGCAGATCTATCTGATCATTTGGGATGGAATATTTCAAAGCTACATAAAAAGATGGTATGCGATTATTGTTCTGGCGATACTTGGCTTCATAGTAATTGATATATTATCAAATCGAACACCTTTCCATGTCATCGCAACATATATAGCCTTCAGCCCGCAAACCGCATATGGTCGCATATTGATATGGACTCACGGCGTTCAAAACATCTTATCAAATCCACTTTTTGGGCTCGGGCTCAATGATTGGCAAAGACCTGCCTGGATGACGAGCAGTATAGACATGTTCTGGATCGTAGGCGCAATCCGGCACGGTATAGTTGTCTGGGTCCTTTGGATTCTTCTGTTCTTCTCAATCTTTCTCAAGGTTGCGTTCTCGAAAGGGTTGAACACTCGTCTCCAAGACTATCGAACAGGGTATCTTATTACTCTATTCGGGTTGTTCTTGGCCGGTTGGACAGTGCATTTCTGGAACGCGTCGTTTGTGTTCTTCATGTTCCTGTTGGGTAGTGGACTGTGGATGACGGAAAGCGCATCTGACGAGGTGGTCGACGTGGAACCGCAAGAGGGATCGCGCGCAGTTGGCTATTCTCGCTTCCCGCCCCGCTCGACAGGGAGGGCCGAGGCGCGTTGATCGGCCAGAACACTTTCATAGAAATCCAGCAGGCGCTTGACTTTGTTTTTCCATAACCCCTCGGCGGTGACGCGGGCGCGGGCCGCCTGGCCCATGGCGACGCGCCTGTTCGGATCACCGTGGAGCGTACGAACCGCCTCTGCGATATCGTGTGCAAGAGCTTCGGGCGTTGACAGTGGTAGCCGAATCCCGCAGCTGCCGTCGATGATATGCGCGGGCCCGCCGTAATCAACCGTGATCACTGGCAAACCCCACCGCAAAGCTTCGTAGAGCACGCCGCCAGCAGGTTCGCGGAAAGAGGGAAAGGTGAAAATATCGGAGTCACGATAAAGCGTTTCCACTTCATCATGGGGAATCTGTCCTAGAAAGGTTACGCGATCGGAAACACCAAGTCGTATGGCTTCGGTCCGGCAAAGAGCGATTTCCCCGCCCCCCCCGGCAGAGGTCAACGTGACCTCGGGTAGGTCGGGCAACAGCGCGAGAGCTCGGATGATATCACGTAGCCCCTTAGTGCGCACCCCGCGGCCCACATGCAGCAGGCGCAGCTGACGATCCGCTTTTTGCGGGCGTTCCGGCGCCAGCACCTCAATCCCCAGCTCAAGCAGGGGCTCGAAACGTTTCAGGGGGATTGGGTCAAGCCGTTCGCGCATATAGGGGGCAACGCCCAGCACCAGATCGGCACCAGCATAACTGCGCCGTAACCATGGGTCGTACCGAAAGCGCCAAGTGTCAAATATCCGAAGCCGAGTGAACCAGCTTTCCGTACCGGTTTCCAGACGGAAATGCTTAGGTGTCGGAAGTGCCCCCCCCAATGGGCCCAAAACGTATGGTATTCCAAGACCATAAAATAAAGCCGGATACCGCGCCGCTTGAGGCATAAGTTGATGACATATATCGAAGCGCTGACCACTTTTTATCTGCTGACGCAACCAGCGCCGAGCAGCCCAGTAGAGTAACGGATAACCTGGTTTCAATCCGGCATTCATCCTTTCAAAACGCAGGAAAAACGCCGGTTCAGGCCAAGTTATCACTTTTGCATCGGGCAATTGTTCTGCAAGGGGAGCTCGACCAGGTCGCTGGAAAGCTAACACTGTAAGTTCCACACGTTGTGATAATGCATTAGCCCATTTGTAGGCCACCAGCGCCTCACCCACGTCTGTGGCATCGATATTAGGCGCAAAAAGTACGACTTTCATACAATCGTCCCTACCGATTTTGGCCAAATACGATTGCTCGCTGCTAGTACGGCACGAAAATGCCTGCCCCTCTCGCGCGCATGTTCAGATTCTGCAAAAACCGTAGCGAGGCTCCAGTAAAGCGCCCGCGTGGCATTAAACATTATAATCACTCCAAAAGCCAAAAGCCCACCTATTAAGCCTGAGTGTTTCCGATGTAGTCGCACAATAGCTTCTGACAGCATGACATCGCGGAGATGATTGAGTTTTCGAGCCGATATACTCCCGTGATGCGTAATTTCTCCAACAGGGGCGAACATGAGATGCCAACCAGCATCACGCATGCGTTTACACCAGTCGGTTTCCTCACCAAAAAAGAAAAAGCTTTCGTCAAGTTGCCCGACTTGGCTGATTACATCCCGTCGAACTAACAGGTAGCAGCCAGAAATCACCTCAACTTCTTTCTCGCTGTCGCGTAACCAATGTTTCATTATATATCTGCCGAAAAACTGCGGATAACTAAACTTGGAAAATCCGAAAAGCTGAAGAAGCTGGTTAAGGATTGAAGGATACATTGAACAAGTGAGCTGCACACTGCCATCGGTATTGAGCACCCGGCAGCCCATGGCTCCCACTTCGGAGTGCGTATCTAGCCAAGCTACAGAGGCGGGCAGCACAATTCCGTGGATCAGTGTATCAGTATTAAGCAGCAGCACATGTCGCCCGTGCGCCACCTCAAAACCTTGGTTGTTGGCAGCCGCAAAACCGCGGTTTTCCGAGTTTCGGATGAGAATAAATTCTGGGAATTCCGTTGCAATCATGTCCGCCGACCCATCGCTCGAAGAGTTGTCAATCACAATCACTTCGGCGGCAAGACTGCCCAGACCAGCGCGTACTGATGCAAGGCAGTCCCGGGTCATGTCCTTGGTGTTCCAGTTCACGATGACAATGGAGAGATCGAGGGTAAGTTCCTTCCCCGACTTCTTTGAGTTCTGTACTACCATCTCACCTATTCCGTTCCCGAGTGGCACTTGTCATGCCCGGGCCAATCTCTGACTGCAAGGGCATTGAAAATGAACCGGCAGTTTGAGCCTAATGGAGAACTAGCGGGATGACCCTTAACTATGAACATGAAGTGATCACATGTATTCTATGAGGGGCGTCAAAAAGACACTATTGCCAGCACCTTGTATGCCGTGTGCTGAGGTCGTGTCCCCCTCAGGCCAGAAGCGAAGCATCTTCCTGTACAGATGTAGAATCAACAAAGTCGAAATCATCGCTGACCTGAAATTCATGGATTTCCCCTTCGAACCATCGGTTCCAAGCGGTTCCCAAAGACCAGCCCCATTCATGACCGCCGGCTCCTACAATGTCGAAATCCGTGTTCTGTTCGTCAAGTATAAGAACATCGTCCACCACGACCTGAAGCCGATCCGTTTCGGCGTCAACCATAACGGTCGCAGAGTGCTGATTACCATCGTTCAGGCCAAGGCCCGCGATTTGAAAGCCTTGGCTGAAATGGTCGTCGTTGTTGGCAGCGTGGACACGGATTCCATCACCCTCCAAGGTTAGCCCAATCTTCACATGGTTCCAAACCAGCCTTTCTGCACTACCGTCGGTGCTATCTTTCGTGAAGTCGACCGAAAAGGCGATTTTTTGAGAGTCCTCGAATTCCGACATCCGGCCCAGAGACGCATAGTCTTTTTTCCCGTCAAAAGAAAGCGCCTGGCCGCCCTCGGTATCGACAATATGAGCGTCGTCAAGAAATCGCACTGTGTCACTGTTCGGAATATTGGCAAAATCCAGTTCATATCCCCCACGGAGCAAGAGCAAGGGTTCGAGCGTGCCGGAATCCTCTTCAGGCAAAGGCTCACTGTCCGTGGCCGTGTCCGCCTCGGGTGTGGTGGCCGTGTCCGCCTCGGGTGTGGTGGCCGTGTCCGCCTCGGGTGTGGTGGCCGTGTCCGCCTCGGGTGTGGTGGCCGTGTCCGAAGCAGCTGTCGAGATATCGGAAATCACGTCAGCCGAGCCAGTATAGATTGGAAAATCCTGAGAGTCCGCGCTGAGTGCGAAAGCCGACAATTCCCCGTCGAAGTTGTGCCCGCTCCAAGGGTTGCCAAAGTCCAACGACCTAGCTCCTCCACCAAGAGATCCGGAGACACTTTCCGATGCAACGACCTGACCATCGATCAGGATTTCGGCAAAGCCCGCCTCACCATCAAAGCGAGCGGTCACATCATGAAGGGTCCCGTCATTCAAGGAAATGCCTTTGCTGGCTACTTTCACGCGGGTGCCATCATCAAGGAACAAATCAAGAGAAAAATTCCCGTTCTTATCAACACTAGCCGTAAAGCTGGTATGGATACGCGCTATCTCTCCCCAACTAGCCGCGCTGTCAGCCTTAAGTGACATGGAAAGCTCGAACGCATCTGTGCCGAAGAAGAACGAAAGCTCCGATGCCGCTATACTTGCCTGCGTGCCTTCCCCGCCCAGCTTCAAGGCATTGCCGCCTGCGTTTTTCTGCAGAGGCACATCGCCGCTGCCAAGCGTAATTTCTTCACCATAAGCAAGGGCCTCAAACTGCCCCGACTGCATATCGAACTGCACGATGTCGTTCCCCGCAATCCCAGCAGTAAACTCCGCCTGTGCCGTCGTGCCATCCTGAGACACCACGGAGAGCGTCACACCATGATATCCAGAGGTTGCAAAATCATGTTTCACAATTTGACCTGTGGCCGTGCGACCATCCTCAAAAGTCCACAGGAATTTGGCATCGCCTTCCGATACCAGACCTAAAGGTCCAACAGTCAACGACGCATCAAGAATCAGGGTGTGCTCTGATGTCTCATCCGAATGAACCTGAAACAGCGGGGTCAGGGCATCGGGCGCATCTGGGAACTGGATATGGTCTGACCCTGCACCGAGCTGTTCAATCATGCTATTGGGCTGAGCGATAAACTTATGCGCTCCATTATCGGTATCAATGGTAGATGCTATGAATTGATCCTGATAGTCGGAGGGCTGAATGATCGCATTGCCGGAGACAGTCCAGTCGGACTGCGTGTCAAATCCATTGATCGCACTGACGATGTTACCTTCAATCACGACTGACGTCGAAGCTGAGCTTAAGTTGATCTTGGGTATGCTGACCCCACCAGAAAGGTCATTCACTCCACCTTCAGCCTGAAGAACCGAGTTATTCCGGATCGTCAAGCCATCGGTTTCCCCAACCGTGATACCATGCGTATGGCCATTGTAGATCGTATTATTCTCGATGAGAATGTTTTGATAGTACATCTCGGTACCGGCCTGACCCGAGTCGACTGCTCCATTGCGCATGAAGATCGACTGCGTATATCCCCCCTCACCGATATCAAACGTATTGTTTCTGATAATAAAATCAGTCGTTGGAGAAGGCGTGCTATTTGTCCAAACTTGAATCATATCGGGGTGATCGGTTGAAACAGGCGAGCTGTTAAAATCGTGGATGTAATTCCCCTCGATAATAACTGAATTCACTCCAGCAAAGTCGAATCCATCTGAACGAATGGCATGTACTTCGTTATTGGTTACCGAAAGATTATCGGTTTCCGTGTAAAGGGCTCCCCGGTGCCAGTTGAAAAACTCATTATTCTCAACCGAGATATTGGAAGAGTCGCGTACATTAAGACCTATCCCATACCCATACCCATTATCGATGTCTGATAAACCGCTCGCGAGATCACCATCGAAAACCGAGTTTCGAATAATGATATTGTTGCTATCGCCCAAAACTTGAAACGGCTTAACCCAGATTGCATCAGTTTCATCAAACTCATAATCAAAAACTAAATTTTCAAGAGTCAGGTTTGACACCCCCCGCAACTCCAAACTGGAAAAACTTGCTGGTAGCTCCACATCTGCTGAGCGAATCGTCACCGGTGTCTCAAATTTGACATTAAAATCCGTCCAACCATCAGCGAGGGTTAAGTCCCCATAATCCCCCCCCGCCAACTCAATCGTGTCGCCCCCTTTGGCAGACGCCAGAGCGCTCATAAGATCTTTTTCTGTCGATACGGAATAGATATTCGCCATGAGTTCCACTCTTTTTTCTGTTCGTTGCGCCGATAGCCCGAAGCTAAACACGATTGGTGTATTTTTTCTCTATGGATCAAAAGCAGCGAGAAATGGCCCAGCTAAGGCCGAATCATGGCGAAAAGCGGCTGATTTCTTAGAAAGAGTGAGTTGCCGAGAACGAAAGGGATAAAATTTTTGTGAACGCCTCACTCCGAGGCTGTTCTGTCCTCTCCAACCGCATGCCCCGACCCAAGGTTCACGTTTAGCGCCACAAAGCTGCGGCCGACACGGTTGAGGGTGGCGGCGAGGGTGGTGTTGGCGGTGGCGACGTTCTGTTCGGCCTCGATCAGATCACGGATGGTGGCACCGTCGCGGGTGACGATCTGGCGGGTCAGGTGCACCACTTCCTTGTAGAGCTGCACAGTCTCTTCGGCGGCGCGCTGTGCCGAGAGACTCGCGGAATAATCGGCCAAAGAGCTTTCAACATCGCGGATCGCCTCAAGCACGGTCAGCCGCCATTGGGTATGGGCTTGGCGGACCAGCGACTGACGTTGCTCGACCGTGGCGCGGCGGGCGGTGTTGGGCAGGATCGGGAATGTCAGCGCCGGGCCAAAGAAATACTCGGTGCCGAGCGATCCCGAGAGCGAGGCGCGGGTGATTGATCCGCTGAGGGAAAGCTGCGGATAGAGATCGGCCCGGGCCCCGGCCACATCGCGGAAGGCGGCGTAATAACTGCGCTCGGCCACCCGGATATCGGGACGGTTACGCAAGAGGTCTGCGGGGATGCCCACCTCTGGCGAAAGCGATACGCGCGGCTGGCGCACGGGGCCGTCCAGATCAATCTGCAACGCGCCGGGGCTCTTGCCCGCAAGCACCGCCAGCTCGTTCTTGGCCGAGTCGATCGCCGCCTTGATTTCGGGGATCTCCGCGCGGGTCTCCGACACAAGCGCCTGAGCCCTGACCACATCGACCTTGGTTGCGGCATTGCCTTGTTGCAGGCGTTCGATCAGGTCCAGCGTCTGTCGGCGCGATTTCAATTCTGAATGGCGCAGTTGAAGGGCTGTCTGCTGATACCGCAGATCGACATAGGCATTGGAAATATTGAGCAAAAGCAGCAACCGGGCCGCATCCACCTCTGCATCGGCCACCTCGATGCGTGCGCCAGCGGAATCGATTTGGGCCCGGCGTCCACCGTAGATATCCACGATCCAGTCGAATCCAAGCCCGACATCGGCACGGGTCCGGTCCCCCCCGGTGTCTCCGCGCTCGCGTCGCACTCCGGCCCGGGGCGACAGGAACGCCGCTTGCGGCACGGTGCGCTGGATCGCTTGCGCCTCGATCACCCGCTCCTTGGCCAGATCGAGATTGAGATTGCCCGCCAGCCCCGTTTCGACCAGAGCATTCAGGGTGGAGTCATCGAATTTCTTCCACCAGTCAGCATTGCTGAGCAGAACCGGAGCGCTGTCCCTGGCGGATTTATAGGAGGATAGAAAGGAAAAGACCGGCGGATTGTACGGATCATCCGAACAGCCAGTCAGAACCGACAGCCCAGTCAGAACAACGAATGCGCGTGGCGCCTTGCGCCAGCTCTTGCCGATCATGAAAACATCCTGCCTCATTGCCCCATACGCCCGGTTTTTGGCACCGGTTGTCGTCATGCGGCCACTCAATTGCAGCATGGTCTGAAAATCGCTTAAAAACAAGATATCCTGTATGATGATGGCTCACTGTGCCATCAGGGCATCACCACACTCCGCCTCAATCATCGCGGAAAGCGCGGCGTATCTGGTCGGTCAGAGGCCTGGTGAGATAGCTAAGCGCTGTGCGTTCTCCAGTCTGCAGAAAGGCCTCGATCGGCATGCCGGGCAGGATCTCGTGGCCGTCAAGAAGCACCAGCTGCTCGGGCGGGATCGCAAGCGTCACCCGATAGAAACTCTGGCCGGTTGACGGATCGGTAACACTGCTGGGGGAAATACCCGAGACCGTACCAAAGATTTCAGGCGCGGTGCGGGCGCTGAAGGCAGAAAATACCACCTTTGCGCGCTGTCCCTGGGCCACCTGATCAATCGCATCGGGGGCGACCCTGACCTCAAAATCCACCCCTTCCGAGACTGGGATGATCTGCAGGATCGTCTCACCCGGCGGCACCACGCCACCTGCGTTGAAAACCTGCATTTCATGCACGATACCATCCACCGGCGACACTATATCTATCCGTTCCAGCTGTTTCCGAGCTGTCACGATCTGCAGCAATAGCTCTTCGCCCTGCGTTACCGCCTCACTCAGGTCGGTGACGACCTCTTCCTTGAACTGACGATCAGACTGAAGAATCTCGAGCTCGGTATCGCGAATTGAATTGCGGATCCGGGCCAGTTCGGACTGATGCTCGGAAATCTCGCCCAGAAGCCCTGAGCGCGACCGCTGCAGTTCGAACACCTGACCCTCACGGGCCAGCCCCTCGGCGTGTAGCGCGCTGACATCGCCCAGCTCCTGTTCAACGAAGGTCAGCTGATCCAGCTTGGCCTGGATCAGACCCTCGACACCCGAAATCTGATTGTAGAACTGTACTATTTTCTCACGCAATTGCTCCTTGCGGCCCTTCATTACCTCGATGCGCGCCTCGAAAATCTTTTTCTGCCCGGCATTGATCACCTCCAGCGGCAATCCTTCCAGAAATTCCGTGTCATAATCAAAGACCAGCACCTTGCTGTTAAGCTGCTCAGCTCGCAGGCGGGTGATCTTGGCACGGGCCTCGGCCAGACGGTTGCGATACATTTCCAAATTGATGTGCAACAGCGTCGGATCCAGCCGCAAGAGTATATCGCCCGCGCGCACTAGGTCGCCATCCGAGACCCGGATAGCGTCGATAATGCCACCATCAAGGCTCTGGATTATCTTGGGCTTGCCGCGCACCACCGCCGAACCTGAGGCGATGACTGCCCCGCTGATCGGCGTGATATAGGCCCAGGCAATGACTGACATCATCAGAACCAGCCCCGCCAGTATGCCGATACGGCCGGCCTGAGACATGTCGGTTTTCAGGCCGGGTGTGGAAAATGCATCTGCTGACATTGCTGCGCCCTTCACTGTGCCACAACCGACACCGGGCGGACCGAACCGCCCAGCACGTCATCCTTGTCGCCAAACTTTGCCAGCCGTCCCTGATGCAGCAACAGAACCTTGTTGACCGCTGCAATAGCGCTCGGCCGGTGAGCCATAACGACCACGACGCTGCCGCGCTCGCGCATGGTGCGGATAGCCTGGGACAGGGCATCATCGCCATTGGCGTCGAGATTGGAGTTGGGCTCGTCCAGCACAATCACACGAGGGCCTCCAAAAACCGCCCGGGCCAGACCCAGGCGCTGGATCTGCCCACCCGAGAGGGGGCGGGTCATCTGATCCATATGAGAGGCATAGCCGTCAGGCAGGCCCAGGATCATTTCATGCACCCCAGCGATGCGCGCCGCCTCGATCACATCGGCATCCTTTGCCTCGGGATCGAACCGTGCGATGTTCTGGCCTACGCTCCCCGGCAGCATCTGAAGGGATTGCGGCAGATAGCCGATATGGCGACCCAATGTCTCTGGCGTCCATTGATCAAGCGTTGCCCCATCGAGCCGCACCTCGCCTGCATCGGGCATCCAGGCCCCGACCAGAAGCCGGGCCAGCGTGGATTTGCCCGCAGCACTATTGCCCACCACGCCCAGCCCATCGCCGGCCGAGAGGGCAAAGCTTACCCTGTCGAGGATACGCTGGCGGTCCGGGCCACCCTCAGGGCCCGCCGGAGCCAGCTTGGTGAGGCTGGTGATCCTGAGGTCACCGACCGGATCAGGCAGGGCAATCCGCGGTTTGGCCGCCGGAAGGCTGGCAAATATATCGCGCAGGCGCCTGTGCGCCTCTCGCGCCCGGCCGATGGTCCGCCACTGGCCGATCACCTGATCGACCGGCGCGAGCGCGCGGCCCGCGATAATCGAGGTGGCGATGATCATCCCCGGTGTGATCTCCTGGCGCAGGGCGAGAAAGGCCCCCATGGTCAGCAAGGCCGATTGCAAAAGCAGCCGGAAGGATTTCGAAAAAGAGGCAAACATCTCGGACCGGTCGCTGCCCACCTGTGCGGTGGCCAGAGCGGTCTCATGCAGCGCCCGCCAGCGTCCCACCAGCCGTTCGCGCATGCCAAGTGCGCTGATGGTCTCGGCATCGGCACGCGCCTGGCCCACAAGGCTGCGCTCGGCGCCTTCCATCGACATCGATTGACTAATGGATTTTTGCGCCAGAAATTGATTGAGCAGTGCCGCCACCGCCACCACCCCTGCCCCGGCCAGCGTCAGAAAGCCCAGCCAAGGATGGATCAGGAACACCAGCATCAGAAAGAGCGGCATCCAAGGCAGATCGAAAAGCCCGGTGATGGCCGGGCTGCTCATGAAGCCGCGCACCAGTTCGAGATCGCGCACCGGCTGCGCCCCCGGGTCGATGCGGGGGCCAGTCCCGATCGTACCTGAGCGCAGCGCGAAACGAAACGCCTCTTCGCCCACTTTCGCGTCAAGCCGCAGGGCCGCCCGAGACAAGAGCCGCGCGCGCAGAAAATCATAAAGGCCCAGAAAACTGTAAAGCAGGATGACGATGCCAAAGAGCCCCACAAGCGTGGCGACCGATCCGGATGAGAGTACCCGGTCATAGACCTGCAGCATATAGACCGGCCCGGTCAGCATCAGCAGATTGATGATCGCGCTGAACAGCCCCACCAACACGAATGTGCCACGCAAGCCTCGCAGACCCCCGAGGTAGGAATTCTGGGCCTCTTTCCTAGTCTTCTGCATACCGCTCCGCCATTGCCTGTTCTGCCTACCGACGCCGTATCTCCGCAGGTTACAATCCCGCGTTTGCACCGTGATTGTTTACAGATTTTCCATGGGAGCGTGGCGACTTTATGACACAAACCCGGTTTTAGGCTGGTTTTCGCGTAGAAATCGACACGGCGGCCCAAAATGGAAAACCGCCCTCGGTGGGGGCGGCTTCAGAACCATCGATCTTTTGTTGTGGTTTTAGCGGGCCTTGCGATATCCCGGCCGTCGGTATCGGCCCGGAATGCACGCAGGCGCTGTATTTGTTGAGTTGAGGGAAACAATAGACTTCGATTGTGGCATGGATGCCAGGCCGGGCTATACGGATGATTCGGCTTTGTGGGCGGGAATGACCGTCACCCGCGCTGCGTACGGATCAATGCAGAGGCGCTGGAGGGCTCTGTCCATTCTTCTGGATCTGCGCGCAGGGCAAGGGCCGCGGCACCTGCCAGCACGCTCAGCGCACCCACAGCGGAGTAGATCAAGAGCGCTATCCAGATCGAGTGCCCCAAGATCAGCGCCGCCAAGGCAGACGTCGCCCCAATAACGCTTCCGACCATAATCAGTCCGACGATCATACGATGCCCTCTTTTGCGTATTCAACTTAGAGTTGAGCCTATGTCCCTATTTTGAACCTGTAAAGATAATGCTGCATTACGGCCAAAGCTAAACACGATTGGGACAATATTATGTCAGAAAACGTTTACGAACGCTTAAAGCTGGCTGTTTTCCCGTTAATCCGCGTCCCTTGCGCAACACTCCCCTCGCCGGTCAGGGGAAACGGCAAAGGACCTTCTCCCATATCCCGCCCTCAGGTCCGTTTGCGAACCCAGCCCAGAAAGGCCGCGTCGGGGCTGCGCAGGCGCGGGCGGCCCGTGGTCGCCCACCAGGTGCGCCAGTCGGCCTCGAGCGCATAGGCATCCAGGCCGGGGGCCAGGCGGCGCGCCTCTGCGAGCGCCTCGGGGCTCAGATGCGGCCCCTCGCCCGGGGTCAGTACCACCCGGCGCGGGCGCACATGGATCATGTCCCCCTGCTCTTCCGCCAGTTCGTAATCGGGCAGATGGTTGGTCGCGATCATGTCGCGGATCATGCGGCGGAACACCCGTAGCGGCGAGGCCGACCCAGACTTGTGCGCCAGCACCGGCAGCGAGACGCGCCAGGCCGGCTGATGGCCGCAATGCTTGCGTGCCAGCTCGTAGATGCGCCGCTCCAGCGGTTTGCGCAGGCGGAAATAGTCGCGGCTGAGTGTTAGCACAGATTTCGCCATCACCGCCCGAAAGAGCCAATCCGCCAGCGTGACCCGCACCGAGACCATGCGCCCGCCCCGGGTGCGGCGCTGGATCTGCCAGGCCTCGATCAGGCCGAAACCGGTCGTCTCCTCGACATCGGCAGTGGTGATATTGGTGGTGATGCGCGTGCCGGCCAGCCGCTCGAACGCCTCGACCAGACGGCGATACCCATCGCCCGAGGTTTCCCGGTTGGTGGCAACCAGCAGATCATGGGCCCGCAGATGCAGGGTGCGGCTGATCGGGCGACCGGCGTTAAGCGCCGCCATCAACTGGCTGATGCAATAGATCAGAATGTCCTTGTCGAAAAGCGTCGCCCGGCCCCGCACCGACGGTGTGACCGTAACCGTCACATCGTTATGAGCATAGGTAAGAACCCGCAGATCCGCCCGGGTCGACAACGCGAAAAGCGGATGCTCCATCGAGGCCAGATCATCCTTGGGAAGGGCATCGAAAATGTCACAGACAAAGAAATCCGCCGTCGGGTGACGCTCGGGCAGAAGCTTGCGCCCCTGTGATACAGCGTAACCGCCCATGTCCCACGCCTGCTCTATTTGTTTCGGGGTTTCATTATCACCACCATATGCAGGGCCAGACTTCACGTCCAGCATTCCGGGCCGCCGTATCGTGGGATCGGAATCGTTTGAACGTGGGTTCAGAGTCACCCTATCGTGGGATCAGAATCGCCCGTAGCCTTCAGAGAGAGAAATTCACATTTTGAATCAGAGTGTTACCAATGTAGGTTTTAGGCGTAACTACTAAATAACAGATAATTAACTTGAATTTTTTTGTGGTCCGCTACCAAACAGACCTTTGAAATGGGCTAAACCCGTGAATTTGCAGAGAATCATGCGTGCATAAAACCGTGAGGCCTCATTTAAACGCATGAAAACATTTCCATGTGCGCATATTGGTGGTACATATCTCAAAACAGAGCATATGAGGCACAAGATGGCACGTGACGGCAATGCCCCCCTGCCCCCCTATTTCAACATTTCTCCTGATGCCGCCATGGCCGATCTGGACCCTCCTCAGCAAACTGGTGATTTTGGCAAGATTGCCGAGGCCTGCTTGCGGGGAAGGCGTGATCTGGCCTCTCGCGGACTTGATGATGGCGGCACACGAAAGTTACGGCTTTTTTCGACCTGGGAAATCACGCGCTACCTTATCCCGATCGCAACCGCACATTTCCGGCGCGTGCTCAAGGCCAATCCAGATCTGCCGCAGGGCCAGACGGAAACCGACGGCGGGGCCAAATGGTTCACCCTCGACGAGGTGCTACGTCTGCGGGCGCATTTTGCGGCAGAAGGCTCCAAGACCAAGGAATATCAGCCATGGCGCCCTGAGGGCCTGCCGGCCAAGATCGTGGCTGTTGCCAATTTCAAAGGCGGTGTTGGCAAGACCTCAACCGCAGCACATCTGGCGATGTCCGCCGCGCTGGACGGGTATCGCGTTCTGGTGATTGATCTCGACAGCCAAGGGTCAATGACATCGATCTTTGGTGGTAAGGTCGAAGACGAATGGGGCACGGTCTTTCCCCTCCTCGCCCGACATTACGGTCGCCACCTGCAGGAAGAAAACCGTCTGCGGATGCAGCGCAACGAAGCACCACAGCCGATTGATGACACTCTGGCAGAAGCCATGCAGATAGGCTCCCGCGATCTCATTCAAAAGACCCACTGGCCCAATATAGATCTCATTGGCGCGCAGCTGAATCTTTACTGGTCTGAATTTCAGATCCCCGTCTGGCGCATGGCGGCGCGCAGCTGGAAGCTTTGGGATGCGCTGACCGAAAGCCTGGAGGCCGATGGCATCCTGCAGGACTATGATCTGGTCTTTCTCGATACGCCTCCTGCTTTGGGCTATCTTACAATCAACGGGCTTGCGGCTGCGGATATCCTTCTGGTACCTCTCGGGGCCTCTTTTTTGGAGTTCGACTCGACGGGGAGATTTTTCGAAATGCTCCATTCCACATTTCAATCCATTGAGGATGGTGAAAACATGGCTGCGCGCGCCCTTGGTCGCGACGGGGTCCGTTTCGAGTGGGATGCCGTGCGCGCCTTGGTTACCCGTTATGACGGCGGCCAACAGGCCGAGCTGGCGGGGCTCATGCAGGCCTATCTTGGTCGTGCTCTCGCTCCGCAGCGGCAGGACTATACTGCCTTGATCGGGCAGGCCGGCGAGCAAGTGAGCGGCATCTACGAAGCCGATTACCGCGACTTCAATCGTGAGACATATATTCGCGGCCGCGAAACCTTTGACGCGACCTATGCAGCCTTTAAGAAGCTTCTGTTTGGCGTCTGGCGTCGCGACCAGCTGGCGCAGGAGAAGGCGGAGGTTGCTGAATGAGTATATTCCCACATATGGCCGGTTCGCGCCCCCATTTTCACTCGTCAAACCCTGCATCTGCGCAGGTGAATTGTTTCGCATGCGAAACAATTGCCCCCGTTCGCTTTGATTTTCCGGAGGTCATTCATGGCAAAACGTAAACGCCTCAGCGGTCCGCTTGAAGATTATCTGACGACATCGGACGCCCATTCCGCCCCCGCCTCATCGACCGTGCCTATTGCCCGGGTGGCCGGCGACGCATCCGTAAGCGCGGCTTTGGAAGAGGTGAGCCGGGAGCTGAGCAGTGCTCGCAACGAGGGGCGGCTGGTTGTCCGCCTGGCCCTCGATACGATCGATGCCGCCTGGCTGATGCGTGACCGTACTCATCCGGGCACGGCGGCCGATCCGGATTTTGCGGCGTTGATGGACAGCCTGCGCCGGAATGGACAACGCAACCCGATAGAAGCCGTCGATATGGGGGCAGGGCGCTTCGGTCTGATTTCCGGCTGGCGCCGCCTGACCGCGCTGCGTTGCCTGTATGATGAAACCGGGGAAGATCGCTTTGCCACGGTGCTGGCCTTTCTACGCCAACCCAAAAGTTCGGAAGACGCCTATGTGGCGATGGTCGAGGAAAACGAGATCCGGCTCGGTCTGTCTTATTACGAGCGGGCCCGGATTGCGGCGAAATCGGTCGAGGCCGGGGTATTTCCCTCCTCCAAGATTGCTCTGCAGACTCTCTTTGCCTCCGCCTCGCGTTCGAAACGCTCTAAGATAGGGTCTTTTTTGGGGCTCTATCGGGTTTTGGGGGATGCAATATCCTTTCCTCAGGCTCTGAATGAACGTCTGGGACTGGCCCTTGCCAAGGTTCTTGAAGCTGATGAGAGGGCAGGGGCGCAGCTTGTCGAACGCCTGACCGCCACCCAATCGGATAGCTTTGAGGCGGAACAGAGACTATTGTTGGCTTTTGTCGATACGGCTGAGAGCGCCACGACACCCCCGGTGTCTGAGACTCCTGCGCCATCGTTCATTTCCGAGAATTTAGGCTCTAATTCGGCTGAAGAGGTCTGTCCCGGCATCTTTCTCTCCCAACAGGGTAAAGCGCTGCATCTGTCTGGCCCCGCGGTGGATCCGGCCTTTCGTGATCGATTAGAGGCCTGGCTCAGAAAATATGCGGCGACCTGAGCCGAGTTTGGCCGTAAAATTGTTTCGCATGCGAAACAATTGGCTTTTAAAAGGCTGCTCTTTTCGTAGCTATTCCAGCAAATCAATGACTTGAATCTGGGCAAGATTAACATCGCCATAATAGGCGGATGATGCACCTGAGATGGGGTTTGCCGACGGCGCGCGTGTTGAGGAAATAAGGGTCGGCGGCCAGACGTGCAGCAAATGCAATTCGTGACGGGATCAAATTATAACAGACCGTCCCGACGTCGGCCGTTCCGTCGATGACATGGACCCAGAGTTTCAGGAATGGCCGATCAGCTTTGGCACCAGTGGGTACGTCGCGCTCTACCGTTTGCAGCGCGACGTTGCTATAATCCTCGCAGTGTGGCACCAGAAAGAGCGCTATGCTCATCTACGGAGGTTACGGATTTCTGTTTTCGACAGGAGTGGCGGTGCGCACTTACCGACGCTTTTTTCGTATTGTCGAAGCCACGTTTGGCGGTCTTTTTGGAGTAATGGGGACCAGCCTCATTCTTGCAGGGGCTCGCGATTTACGTCCATGATTCTTCGGCTTTTAGCCATTCAATCACATCGTCTGCGTTCCTATCAGGTGGAAACACTGGGTAGAACGTTTTGATTACCCTCCCGTTACGAATGATCATCGTAATGCGTTTGAGCAGCTTCACACCGTCCGCCTCAAATACAGGTAAGTTCATTGCTTTGCCAAATTCATGATTTACGTCAGATAAGAGCGCAAAAGGGAGGTGCATCCGGTCAGCAGCCTCAGTTTGGTATTCAGTGGACTGTGTTGAAAGTCCATAAAGATGATCCACACCAACGGCCTTCAAATCAGCGTGGTGATCTCGAAATGCACAAGATTGTGGAGTGCAGCCTCGCGCGCCGGGTATCTCATCCCACCCATCAGGCAGCGACGTATCTGGCCGACCGGTCATCGGATAAATGTAAACTACGGTAGTGCCTGTCAGCGTGGAAAGATCTACCTTTAGGCCGCCTGTGGTTGGTAGTTCAACAGCCTTTAAGTTCGCACCCGTCAGATGCGAAACGGCACCATCGTCTTCGGGTTGAGGAAGTTGAGACCAGTCGACTTCATTCAGGTTTGTCATAATGCGCTCCAGAAATTCACTGTGGAATGATTGATGTGGTTTCGGCCGGTAGTCAACTTGGGCTTACGCTGTTTCAAAAACCCTCGTTTTTGGAACAGGTGCGAAAGGCCCTGTTTTCCGCTGCCACAAACCCCGTTCAAAACCCAAGGGGTTGTTGAGCGTTTGTGGTGCGGTCATCACAGCGGCACCGCATGGCAAAATGATTGGCCATTAACGCTCCTTTGGTGTACACGTATACCAAAGGAGAAAACCCATGACCAAACAAGCCGCCGTTCGCCTGCCAGATGAGACCTACAGCCGTCTGAAATCCCTTGCCGAAAGAACGGGTCGAACGGCCACCTTCTACATTCGGGAGGCGGTTGAAGAGCACCTTGAAGACTTGGAAGACCTATACGCCGCAGAACAGGCATCCGCAGCACATCGCCAATCTGGTGGCCGCATCCTTTCCCTCAATGAACTGGATGCTGAGCTTGGCTTGGGAAATTGAGATCACTGAAAGTGCCGCGAAGCAGATCAAGAAACTGGGCACAGCAGATGCCAAGCGAATTAGGGATTACTTACGGGACCGTATCGCACCGCTTGATCACCCTCGACAGCTCGGGAAGCCCTTACACGGCGCTGAACTTGGTTCCTATTGGCGGTATCGCGTTGGGGACTATCGCATTTTGTGCGAGCTACATGACGACGAGCTGATTGTGCTTGTTGTTGAGGCTGGGCATCGCCGGAAAATCTATGTGTAGCCGCTCCACCTTTCCCCCTGCCTTGCCTTGGTGTACGCCGAACGCACTGAAAACGTACGGAGGGTACTGTTGCATTAATTTTCCCGAACTGAAGTCGACTTTGATCGACCCATTAGATCAAGCGGCCGCATTGAACAGGCTGTCGATGAACGCGATTTCGACCCTGACGCCCGGTTGTTTGTAATAGATGTGTCCGCGTTTGATGGTTCGAATGGTTTCTATCCCGCTCAGGGTTGCCTTCGCCGTTCGTAGGGAACGAAAACTCTGGCGGTAACCTAACAGCCGTTTCATGGCGGCGCGATCGCTTTCGATCAGGTTGTTTCGCCATTTCCGGTCGATGTGTCGGATGCTCTCGAAATGTGGGTCATATCGGTGATTGATCTCACAAATGACGCGCCGATAGACTTGTGCTTTGGAAAGCGATGGTGCTTGAACGGTGACTTGCGCGCCATGATCAACCTCAAAAACATGAAAATCACCAATCGGGCCGATCAATGCAACAGTCCCCGCCAAGTCGATATGTTTGCTTTGCTGAGAAAGGTCAGGGACCGGATGGACCGGAGCTGTTCGGCCTCACAGGTGCTGGTTTGTGTAAGCGTCGGTTTGGGTTGTCTTCGTGCGTCTGCCAGACCTCGTTCACGGAATCTGCGACCTGCTGATAGCCATCATCGCCAAAATTCTGTCTGATCTTTTCCTTGATCAATTCAGCGAAAGAATGCCACTGCCGCACAACGGCATCCTTTGACCCCCAATGATCGGCGCGTTGACGTGCATCTTGCATGATCATCTCTGCGTCGGCCTGTGTGGACGCTAAGATGCCCTCTGCGGCCTCTACGGAGGCTCTGGACGCGCTTGCAGCCTCCAAGCGTCCCTTACCAGCAGCCCATGACGCCACTCTGTCGAAGGCTTTGGTCAGTGTAGTGCGTATCTTGTCGGGCAGAGGCGCTGGACCTGATCCATCGGAAAAGTTCAACGCCCAGAACCGCGCACGGAACCCCAGAGTGGGGCGGTTGTCGAAAGCAGCGTCTTTAAGGACTTCAAATTGCTTTGGCTTATCCGGCATATCCTCCAAAGAGAGTTCCGTGTCGTATGTGTCGTCCTGCACTCGGTCGATGGACACCCTCAGGTTTTGGACCCCGCGTTCAACCCAATCCATCGTTTTTGCGAGATCAGCTGCGGCCTTTTCCTTCTCAGCCTTAAACTGCGACCGCTCTTGATCGAGTTGGCGCTTCTCTTCCCGCAAACACGCGGCCTGTTCGATGACCCATTCGCGCGTTGACATGCCGTCTGGCGCAGTGGTGACCCGATCCTCGCCATACTCGATCCCAAGGTGATCGACGGCGACGGTCATGCGTTGTCGCAGCTGCTGGAAACTGCCTTGCTTGGAAAGGGTAGGGTGGGAAGCACGACCAACTGTCCGCACACCCTCGGAGGCCAAAGCTGCCGCTTTGCGTGCTTCAAACTGGTCAGGTGTTTCACCGCGTTTTTGCCGACCGGGCTTACGGGCTTTTTTGGAATAGGTTGGAGCCACCACCGCATGAATGTGCGGCGTGTCCTCATCCAGATGCAGCTCGGCAAAAATCAGATCAGCCCCGTGTTCTTCGTGGAGCTGGTTCATGGTCGCCTCGATCCATGCGGCCAAACGATCTTCGTCCCATGTGCCGACCGCTTCTGGATCAGCAGGGCGAAAATATTCGGGGGAGGCAGATAGCACGATCCTCAGATATGGCTTCTCTGCTTGTGCGGTCGGTTTCTGGACTCCTCGCGCATAGAGGTTTTTGAGCGACTGCATGAGACCGCGTTCGTCGCCTTCAAGTATCCGGTTCAGATGCGACCTGGCCGTGACGATATTGGATGATCCGTCAGGGGTGCGTGTCAGACAGTGACGGTCCAGCGAGCTGATCATGCTGGGTGAAGCGGGTTCGATGTTGTAAACAAGTTTGGCCATATGGTAGAGGTAGCACAGAGGCAAGTGACTGCAAAGTCTCTTTGCTCATAAGGAGACTTTGGGTCCCGCTGCTCCGCACCACCCAAAATCCCCTTCTTCCGCCCTGCCGGGGGCTTCTCCGATCTAGACGATCGGCGCGGTTAGCGGCCTTCGGCCAGCACCTTGCCAAGCCACCTATGGTGGCTGCAAAACCCATCCTTCCCCTGCCCTGTGACTGGCGATGTCAGGATGGGCTTTGCAAGTTATCGGCTTATCCGAGCTTTAACATTATCACTACGTAACCGACTAAAAGTAGGAGGGCGGTGCCGATGCCTAAACGGAATAGGCGGGCGTCTGTACGATGAGGGTTGTCGCTCAAGAAGGCTGCCGCGGCGGCTATCACATGACTGACAATAGTCGTTGCTAGGGCAAGGAAAAGTAGTTCAGTAATTGACTGATCAATGCTGGGGTTGCGCCAGTCTATGCTAAAACAGGTTAATATGATGGCCGCTCCGACTAGTGCGCCCGCACCAGCGAGAAAGGAGTTCAATGCCCATTTCCCAAGTTTATTAAGGATAGCTGGCCGCCACGTGATCCAGATCTGGAGCCCCCAGAGAGCGAGAAATAGTATCGTTAGAGCTGGGCTCAATAAGCCATTAAAGATTGAATGCGCGGGGTTATTTAGGCCTGTTTTGGCCATGATAAGAACAACGATTGTGATGAAAGCGCTGCTCAACGCCGCCCCCCAAAACGGCTTCCAAGCATGACGAAACGCGCCCTTAGTGATCGTACAGGCGTTGACCGTGGTGGAAGTACTTACGGGCATGAAAATCCTCGCAGCGGAGTTACGGTAAAAGTATGCGTCATGTACTCTGCCAATGTTGGGCGGGGAAGTCGAAGAATGCCATGAGTTCATCGCGGTCTTTTTGCAGGCACAGCGCCGCCTTGGGATACTTTGGCTCATAGATTTTGATGAACAAATCGAAGGCCTTTTCCGCATCATCTTTGATCTCAGCCTGCCAGATGTTGTGGATCGCGGCTTTGGCCTTTGCCGCGCCCAGTACCTGCAGGGTGAATTTGCCTTGCGGGGACGCAGTGTCGATCAGGTCCAGCAACGAGCGAAAGAAGGTCCCCTTGGCATCCAACCGTTCAATCACCTCGAGTAGATGGGACAGAGAACGCGCCAGGCGATCAATGCGGACCACGACGAGCGTGTCGCCCTTGCCGATCCTCTCCAGCACGCGCGCCAGCACCGGCCGGGCACGATTGCCGCCTGAGCCTTGCTCCTCAAAGATCTCGGCGCAGCCTGCGGATTTCAGGGCTTGGCTCTGGGGCAGGGGGGGGTGATCTTCGGTCGAGACGCGGGCGTAGCCGATTAAGGGCATCAAAATGGACCGTTTGCAGTTTCATATATCACCACTAAACGATCCATTGCGCCCGTACGGGAGGTTCCCCTATTCCTCCGAACGCCTAAACAGGGCCTCAACATTGAGCCCAGTTTCGGCTATCTGCTGGTTGATGTTCATGCGACCGTCGAAGACGAACAGGACCCAAGCGGTCTCATCATGTAGGGTGTAGAAGATGTTGTGTCGACGTTGGAAGATCAGCCGTCGGATGCCACCTGCAGCGTGCCAAACATGGCCTATTTCCGGGTTCTCACCGATAGCATCGTGGATAAACCGGTCGATGTCGCGCTGAAACGCATCAGCCAGCTGCTCTGAATAGAGCCGGTCATAGTCCCAGATTTCCCAGAGGCAGTCCTCTGCCGTCTCAGTCAGAACGACTTTCATGCTTCAGAAGCACGCACCCGGAAACGTGAAAGGCGCTGCTCAAGTGCAGCATCGGTCATTTCCACCACGCGACCAGCAGCTACATCGGCCAAACCCGCTGCAATGCCCCGCTCGATCCGCAAGGACACGAGTTCTTCCCAGTCAGCAACCGAGACGGTGACAGCGACAGGCCGGTCCTTCTTGGTCAGCAGCACAGGCTCTCGCTGTGCTGCATCGATGAACCGGCCGAACTCTTTGCTGGCAGTTGTGGCAGACATGGTTTTCATGGTGGGCCCCTCAGACTCTTGTTGCTATTCCGGATTATACGGATTTTCCGGAATAAGGGAAGTCGCGTTCCGCGATTACAGACCCGCAGCTTTGGTGAGGTTCACCCGGAACCGATCTCGACGGCGTTGATAGCGACGGGTCATTTCGGCAGAGGCATGACCGAGGTGCTTCTGGACGAAACGCTCGTCGACCTCAGCAGAACTGGCGAGGCCCGCACGCAGGGAATGGCCGGAGAACAGGGCCAACCGGACGTTCTCGGGCAGCTCTGCACGGATGCCTGCGTCCAAGACGGTTTGCTTGATAAGGCGGGCCACATGCTTGTCGCTGAGGCGGGTCTCCATGGCATGCTTGCCATCGCGCGAGGTGCGGGTGAAGATCGGGCCAAAATCGATCCCGGCAAAGTGCAGCCATTGTTCCAGCGCGTGGACCGGGCAGGTCTGATCAGACGATCCCCGGCCAATCTCGACCTCGCGCCATCCGGTCTTGGCGTTCAGAGTGAGCAGGGCCCCAGCCTCCATGATCTCGATCCACCCACCAGACTCCAGCGTGTCGTCCTTGTGGACGTCCAGGCCGACAATTTCGGAACGCCGGAGACCCCCGGCATATCCAATCAGGAGAAGTGCCCGGTCCCGCAACCCACGCAGATCAAAGGGCAGGGTGGCCACCATCGCCAGAATGTCCTCGGCCAGGATCGCTTCTTTCTGCACCGGCGGACGGGCGTGTTTGCGTTTGATCCCGGCCAGCACCGAGGCGATGTGACGGTTCTTGCGATCGAGCGCGAGGCCCCGCTGCGCGTAGTTCCAGGCAAGACCGGACAGGCGGCGCTCTATGGTCGAAACCGAGAGGGGTCGGGACGCCGACTGCGACGGGGCTTTGCCTCCCGGTGCAGCCAGGTCTGCAAGATAAAGGCCGATCATCTCGGGCGAGGGTGGCAGAGGTTCCGTGCCCTTCATCCGGCACCAGCGCGCAAAATGCGCCCAGTCCTTTGCATAGGCCTTCAACGTGTTGTCCGACGCCGCCGCGCGCGCATAATCGCGGGCCGTGTCCACGAGCCAGTCGAGCGTGCCGGAGCCTGCGACATGTGCGGGCAGGGCAATGGCATCGGTTTTTTCTTGATCTCTCTCGTGGCCCTGAGCATGATCAAGTGAACCAGAGTGCGTTGACGTCGATTTCTCGGTCTCTGAGGGCATTTTCCAGTGACTCCAGCAATGAATTAGAACTGCTCCGCAGCATATCTTTTCATGTGCGATAATACAAACTTATTGGACATAAAGAAGAACTGTAAGGTGGGGCGGTTTTTCTGGAAAAAACTGGAAGTAAGCGCCGTGACGGTTTAGGCTATTCGTATGAAAGAAGCTGCCAAACTTGTCTGCGAAGATTACCAGACCATACACATGTTGCCGCGTTGGGTCACTTCTGCGCAGGGCCAAGACATTGATCGTGTGGCATTTTCGTCTGGAGCAGCGCTGGCAATGCTAGATGTGGTGCTGCGGGATCCAAGTGGCACATTGCCCGGTGCGTTGTTGCGGGATCGATTGGCGCTGGAAGCGGCAGTTGCGTGCTTAAAGCTGGAAGGTCGCAATGAAACAGCGTCGGATATCCGTGATGTGGCGTGTCTAGCGCGGGCAGTGGATGCCTTTGGGCCTGCGGGCGAGATGTTTGGGGCGTGGCGCAGGTTGGCGCGGGTGAATTTGGCTGCCGGTGGATGGAAGGATCGTGTCAGGAAGGTGTTGCCTGCTGCGGTGGCTGAAGCGATGCCAGATCTTGGCGCACCTGCAAGAACGCCGGTTGCACAGGCAGGCCAGATTCTGTCGGATATACTGACACAGTTTCCACGCGAGGAAGCGGCGGCATTGATGTTGACGGATGTGACATTGGCCCGCGCGGTGGGGTGGAGTCGGCCCATGCCGTTGTTGGCGGTACATCTGCAGCGCAAGGATATTCGCGTGATTGCGGACGGGGCAGGTGATCCGGTTCATTCCGTACATCGCGCGATATTTGCCGCCTGTGATGGGGCCATTCGGATGGCGGCGGCTCTGAACCGCCGGGTTGCAAAGTTGCGGGCTGTTGCGCCTAAACTGCGGGCTAAGGGATCGGATGAGGCGCTGGCGTTGTTCTTAAGCCATGACGCGGTGTCGCCCTCGGGGATGTTGTCACCCGTGATCAAAGGCACGTCTGTTGCGATGACCGACCGGGCGGCGCGGCGGTTATGTGATCGGCTGGTGGACCTGGGCGTTGTACGTGAACTCACCGGGCGCGCGACGTTCCGGTTGTACGGGATCTGAGCATGGCCAAGGAAACGCCCGCGCTCGACACTGAATTGGAGGACCTGCCGCCTGAGCTGCGCTGGCGTGAATGGATGGGTCGGATTGAGGCGGTGATTTTCGCCAGCGCGTCTCCGGTACCGCGTGCGGATCTGGCGCGGGTTGTGGGGCAGGGGGCGTCGGTCGATTTATTGGTCGAGGATATCCAGGCGGAACTGGCCGGCCGTCCCTATGAGCTGGTCGCCGTTGCCGATGGCTGGCTGATGCGGACGCGGGTGCGATTTGCCGATGCTATCCGGACGGCGGCGGATGTGAATGTACAGCTGGTAGACTTGAACGAATTCGAAGTCGCTGTGCTTGCGACGATTGCCTATCACCAGCCGCTCACGCGTGACGGACTCAAGGACATCTTTGGCAAGGACATCAGCCGTGATCTGATTGGGCGGCTGCGGGCACAAGAATTGATCACCACCGGACCGCGCAGCCCGCGGGCAGGGGCACCCTATACCTATGTGACGACGCAGAAGTTCCTTGCGGTGTTCGGGATGGCAAGCCTGCGCGACTTGCCTGATCGCGAAGGCTTACAGGATGCCGGCTTGGCAAGTTGACACACATAAATCCATGTAGTGTGCAAATGGTGAATTATCTAATGATCAAATGGTGGGGCTTCTAGTAGACAAATGGTGGGCTCTCTAATAAGCAACCAGTGGTAGGGAACCAAACCTCTTACACGGTATGCTTTCCGCAAAGCCGAAAAGGAAACACCGGTCCATGAGTGCTACAGAAGGCTATCTGCCAAGACACCTCATTCTAGCGCTTGAGGACGCAATCGCCTCAGCGCGTGTGGTTAATCTCATTGGCCCGAGGCAGGTTGGCAAGACAACACTTGTAAGAGACCTGTTTGGCAATGGGCGTTTTATCACTTTGGATGACGCTGCAGTCTTGCCTGACGGCCAGATCGCGCGTCCGATGGATTGAAAGAATAGCCTACTGTTCCTCTGTCTTGATCTCGACAAAGCGCATGGTTGGGCGCCGAACCGCTTCACAGATTGCCTCGGCATCAACAGCGTCGTTCTTCCCGCGCTTCACGTAAGGTTTGACGTAGCCAGCGGGCATG
>Ga0209345_10000392_pt1 | contig 56835 bp, 47 predicted proteins | sample Cruoilmetagenom7_FD_187294 | JGI IMG/M metagenome (GOLD analysis project Ga0209345, IMG submission 187294) | Oil polluted marine microbial communities from Coal Oil Point, Santa Barbara, California, USA - Sample 7 (SPAdes) (version 2) | ecosystem: Environmental > Aquatic > Marine > Oil seeps ... | reverse complement strand
ACGCTGCGCCCATGTTGGATATACGACCTGTCGGATATGTCGTGGGCCTTTTGGTGGCCGTGCTTGGCCTTGCCATGATCATCCCGATCTTGGTCGATCTGGCCGAGGGCCGGGGCCAATGGTGGGTTTTCGTCGAAAGCGCACTGATCACGACGTTGGGTGGCGGTATGATCGCCCTCGCCAGCGCCAATGGGGTCCGCGAAGGGCTCACCATCCAACAGACATTCATGCTGACCACCGGCGTTTGGCTGATGCTGCCGCTGTTTGGCGCGTTGCCGTTCATTCTGGGCGCGACAGAGGCGAGCGTCACCGACGCCGTATTTGAGGCCATGTCGGGCCTGACCACCACCGGTTCCACCGTATTGTCGGGGCTTGAGGAACTGCCCAAGGGCCTGCTTATCTGGCGAGGGATCCTGCAGTGGTTAGGCGGCATCGGTATCATCGTTGTCGCCATGGTGTTTCTGCCTGAATTGCGGGTTGGGGGGATGCAGATTTTCAAATCCGAATCCTTTGACACCTTCGGAAAAATCTTGCCGCGGGCGGGGCAGATCGCCACCCAGATTTCAGTGATCTACCTATGGCTAACGCTGGCCTGTATGCTGAGCTATCTTGCCCTTGGCATGACCACCTTTGATGCGACGGTTCATGCGTTGACCACTGTCTCAACAGGTGGCTTTTCGAACTACGATGCGTCTTTCAGCGCCTTCTCTGGCCCGGCCGAATATGTTGCCGTGGTTTTCATGATCCTCGCGGCGCTGCCGTTCGTGCGCTACGTGCAGTTGATCAACGGAAACCCAGTAGCGCTGCACCGTGATCCGCAGGTGCGGGGCTTTCTGTTGACCGTGGCGTTTCTGGTGGGGGTCGTCTTCCTCGTTCTGCGCAGCGGTTTTACCTATGAAAGCGAGCAGATGCTGCGCGAGGCACTGTTCAACATCACCTCAATCATTTCAGGCACCGGCTATGCTTCGGCGGACTACATGCAATGGGGTGCCTTCGCAGTGGCACTGTTTTTCTTCATCGGGCTGATCGGTGGCTGTGCGGGTTCGACCACCTGTTCGATCAAGATCTTCCGCTACCAATTGCTCTTTGCCTCCATCCGCGCACAGCTGCGGCGGATCCGGTCGCCGCATGGCATCTTTACCCCGCGCTATGATGGCCGCCCGGTGGGGGGCGACGTGCTGAGCTCGGTCATGTCGTTCTTCATGTTCTTCGTGGTTTCACTGGGGCTGATCTCTGTCGCGCTCAGCCTCACCGGGCTGGACTTCGTCACATCCATTTCGGGTGCTGCTGCGGCACTGGCCAATATCGGGCCGGGTTTGGGGCCGATCATCGGACCGGCGGGGAACTTTGGCAGCCTGAACGACACGGCGAAATGGATCCTGATCATCGCGATGTTAATCGGGCGGCTGGAACTGATGGCGGTCTATGTAATGTTTACCTCGAAATTCTGGCGCGCTTAAAACGCGAAAGGGCGGCACCTTTGGCGCCGCCCTTTGCGTAATCGATGAAACGGGGCGAAGACCGCCCCGCGCTTCGTTATTCCCAGCAGCTGACCAATACAGTCATGCCCTGCGCCCGAAGCGTCAGGTCGCGGGGTGCGATGGGGCCGGTGGTGCCCTGAGCCATACTGCTGCCCAGCCCTGCCTCCTGCGCGGCATTAAGGATCACACTCCCGTCGAGGGCAAAGCTCACGTCTTCGGGCAGCTTGCGGTCCCCTTCCGCGCGGGGCAGCAACATGCCAACGACATGGCCGTTCTCGTCAAAGACTGGCCCGCCTGCATCGCCGGGCTGTGTTTTGACCGCCAGCCGCTTAAGGTTTTCATCACCGTTCAGCCCTTTCAGGTCTGAAAGCGCGCCGAAGGTCAGTGTCGCGGCACTCAGCACACCTTCATAGGAATACCCCGCGACCGAAACTTCTGATTGCAGGCGCGGCGCCCGGTTGCTGAACTCGGCCACGGCCAGGGGGGCCAGACGGCTTGCGGGTTTCAACAGGGCAAGACCGCGCGCGTCGTCCGTGGCAACGACCGTGGCATCGGTATCGGCGTCCAGCGTCACGCGAGAGCAGGAGGCCACCACTTCGCTTGTCGTCACGACCGACCCATTGTCGTCGATGAAAAAGCCGCTGCGGGCGATTTTAGGCTGGCGGATTTGCAGCCCAGCAACCAGATCAATCGCCTGTGCGTCGCTGTTGCCTGCGGTGGCGTCGAGCACGCCAGGCAGGCGGGTCAAGCTTTTGGACATTTCGGCCAATACGCGGCGGCGGCGGTCTTCGTCCCCTGCGGGCCAAATCAGGGTGAAGCCTTTGATCTGACCGTCTTCGAGCGACACTTGCGTCTGGCTGATGATGCTGCCGTTCTCGCCGATCAACTCGAACGAGTCGCGCGCGCGCTCACGGGGCCCCTCAAGCGGCACGATCTCAAGCGTTTGCATGATGTCATAAAGACCATAGAGCGTATCCCGGTTGCCGGGTTGGCTGATTAACAGCACCCGTGCGCCAACATTGCCGCTGGCGTCATAATGCGCAAAGGGCGGCTCATAGCGGGCGAATTCGACCTCGGCTGTGGGCATCATGATCTCGATCCCGGCTTTGTCGTCGCGCACCATTTGCAGGCCCAAACCGTCCAGTACGGCATTATACTGCGCGATCAGCGCTGCCCGCTGTCGGGTGGTCAACACGCCTGTTTGGTCATAACCATTCGCGGCCTGCCACGCCCCCATAGACGCGCGGGTGCCCCGGCCAAAAGCACCATCAATTGCCGCATCGTAAAAGCCAGCCCATTGCAAAGCGACCTGAAGGTCTTTGCGCTCTTCACCCGAGAGGGATTGCTCGGAGCGGCGCGCCTCTGCCGGGGTCTCATCCGGCTTTGGTGGTTCAGGGGCGGCGACGGTTTCGATCTCGGCCTCAGTCTCAGTTTCGGTCTCAGCGACAGGCGTTTCGCCTTCGGCCTGCGCGTCAGCTGGGGCAGTTGGGTCAAGCGGGGTTGTCGTGACCTCAGGTGTGGTGGTCCCTGTGCTGGTTTCCGGTTCACCTTCGGGGGTCACGCCTGCAGGCGCGTCGGTCTGGCCCGGTTCGAGTACATTGGCACCAACCGGCCAGAACTGCTGGCGAAAGCGGCTTGATTGCTGAATGAAGCTATCACGGGGTACCAGACCATCCCGCACATAGCTGCGCAGCACCAGTTCGGCGTCCGCACGGCTATAGGGCCCCACGGCGATGCCGTACCACCCGCCGCCCAAAGAAAAGCCGTTCACATCATCCAGAAGGGTTTCATAGGCGCGCGCGCGATCTGTGGCCTCTGCCAAAGACGGCTGCGCCTCGATCTGTACCCAAACGACATCCTCTGCCGATTGCGCCCGTGCAAGCCCGGCCCAAGACAGGCTCAGGGCCAAAAACATCGCCACGGGGGCAAAAAGAAATCGCTTCATCGTCACTCAACTCTCGCAAAACCAAATCCGAGCCAGATTACGCTGGAAAGCAGCGTAAATGCCATGGGAAAGGGGCTGAATTTCTCACAAAGCTGCGATTGACCCCCATGGATTGCAGACGTAGGAAAGGCGCGCATCATTAAGGGGCAATCACCATGTCTGACGCGGCGCAGAAACCACGCTCTTTTCAAGAGATCATCCTTGCCTTGCAAAGCTACTGGGCGCGCCATGGCTGTGCGATCTTGCAGCCCTACGACATGGAAGTGGGCGCAGGCACCTTTCACCCGGCCACCACGCTGCGCAGCCTCGGCAGCCAACCGTGGGCTGCGGCCTATGTGCAGCCCTCGCGCCGCCCCACAGATGGGCGCTATGGTGAGAACCCCAACCGGTTGCAGCATTATTATCAGTATCAAGTGCTGATCAAACCGAGCCCGCCTAACCTGCAAGAATTGTACCTTGGCTCGCTTGAGGCCATTGGCATCGACATGGCGCTGCATGACATCCGCTTTGTCGAAGATGACTGGGAAAGCCCAACGCTGGGCGCTTGGGGTCTGGGCTGGGAGGTCTGGTGCGACGGTATGGAAGTCAGCCAGTTCACCTATTTCCAACAGGTCGGGGGCCACGACTGTCATCCCGTCTCGGGCGAGCTGACCTATGGGTTGGAGCGTTTGGCGATGTATGTGCTGGGCGTCGATCACGTGATGGACATGCCGTTCAACAGCCCCGACGCGCCAATCCCGCTGACCTATGGCGATGTGTTCAAGCAGACCGAAGAAGAATTCGCGCGCTGGAACTTTGACACCGCCAATACCGAGGTGCTGCTGGATCAGTTCAACGAGGCGGAGGCGCATTGCCAGTTCATTCTGGAGCAGCCTGCCGAAGACCCGAAGACCGGCAAGCGGATCGTCATGGCGCATCCGGCCTATGACCAGTGCATCAAGGCCAGCCATATCTTCAACCTGCTCGACGCGCGCGGCGTGATCTCAGTCACCGAGCGGCAAGCTTACATCGGGCGCGTACGGGCCTTGGCCAAACAATGCGCCGATGCCTTCGTGCAGACCCGCGCGGGCGGCTGGACGCCCGAGGCGGACAACGCGGCATGAGCGGCAAGATTGTTGGTATTGTGATCCTTGTATCTGCGCTGATCGCCGGCGCTGCCCTTTATTATTTGCAGATCTATGGTTTTTACGATGACGTGCCTGATGCGCAGGTCGAATTGGTTTCGCTTACCACCCAAGAACCGGAAGAGATCGCCGCAGACAATCTGCAAGCCATTGACGCTGATAGCTCTCCCATCCGGTTTCGCGCCTGTTTTACGCATGACTTAAGCCTCGCCATGGCGACCGAGACCTATGAGATGACCGACCACACCGAGCCGCGTAACGCGCCGGGCTGGTTCGATTGCTTTGATGCCGCAGCCATTGGGGCTGAGATTGAGGCAGGCACAGCGCTGACCTTCCTTGGGGCGAAGAACGTGCACTATGGTGTCGACCGGATCGTGGCGCTGACCGATGACGGGCGCGGCTATATCTGGCACGAGCTTAACGACTGCGGTGAAAAGTCTTATGACGGCACCGTGATCGGCGAGACCTGCCCGGAGCGGCCCGAGAACTAAACTAGATAAGGCGCCGCGTTGAAGATAGCGCGGAACCTTTTCCCTGCGCCGAACGCTTGTCCTCCAATGGAATGGGGGCGCACGTGTCAGACAAATCACATGAAGGACTGAAATGGGTTATGCGGGCGGGCTACGGCGCGCGGGGCGTAATCTATATGATCGTTGGCGGGTTGGCCTTTTTGGCGGCGTTCAAATCGACCCAAGCCTCGGGCACGAAAGATGCGTTGGCCGCCCTGCGCGACGAACCCTACGGCGTGCCGGCGTTGTTTGCGATCGGCCTTGGCCTGTTGGCCTATTTGGTTTGGCGTGTGGCGGCTGGCGTGAAAGACGTAGAAGACCACGGCACCGATGCTGAGGGTCTTTTTGCACGACTGGGGCAAATCGTTACCGGGCTGATCCACGGCGGTATTGGTATCTCGGTTCTGGCCTTGGCGATGAGCGGCAAAAATTCCGGCGGCAGTTCGGCGCAGGACTGGACGCAAAAGCTTATGGCGATGCCTGGTGGGCGCTATATCGTGGCCGCTGGCGCGCTGATCCTATTGGGCGCAGGGGTCTATTACGCCTACAAGGGGTGGAGCGGGAAATATAAGGGCCATCTGGCGCGCACGCATTTCACCGAAAGCATCGACCCGGTCGTGAAAATCGGCCTTGTCATCTACGGTGCAATCTTGGGGCTGGTCGCCTTTTCACTGGGCTATGCGGCGCTGACGGCCAATCCAGAACAGGCCGGTGGTCTGGGCGAAGCTTTGCAAAGTCTGCGCGGCATGGCCTTTGGGCAGTTCCTTTTGGGTGGCGCGGGTCTAGGGCTGATTGGCTTTGCGATCTATAACTTCGTCGAAGCGGGCTATCGCGTGATCCCGAAATTCTCCGATCCCGATATCCGCACCTTGTTGGATTAAACGCAGGGCGGGGGGCTAGACCCTCCGCCTAGCACTCGTTATCCAAGCCCCCGATGAGACGCCGCCACCGCGGCAAGAATTGGGGGCCGCCCGTGCCAGATCTGCTGATTGAACTTTTCTCCGAAGAAATCCCTGCCCGGATGCAGAAACGTGCAGGCGAAGACCTGCAAAAGCTGGTGACCAATGGTCTGGTTGAGGCTGGTTTGACCTACGGCTCCGCCGCTGTTTTCACCACGCCGCGCCGCTTGACGCTGGCACTTGGCGATATGCTCGCCGCCAGCCCGCGACAGGTCGAAGAACGCAAAGGCCCCAAGGCCGACGCGCCCGAAAAAGCCATCGAAGGCTTTTTGCGCGGAGCAGGGCTAACCCGCGACCAGCTTGAAGAGCGTGATACGCCTAAGGGAAAGATCCTTTTCGCCAAGATTGAGAAGCCGGGCCGCCCGGCGGCAGAGATCGTGGCCGAAGTGCTGGAACAGACGATCCGTAACTTCCCATGGCCCAAGTCTATGCGGTGGGGCACGGGCAGCTTGAAATGGGTCCGCCCGCTGCATTCGATCCTTTGCGTCATCAGCGATGAAGCCGGGGCCGAGGTTGTGCCGCTGACCGTCGACGGGATCACAGCCGGGAACACCACGCGCGGACACCGGTTCCTTGCGCCCGATGAAATCGAAGTCTCGGGCTTTGAAGACTACCAGACCAAACTCGCCCGCGCGCATGTCGTGCTCGACCCCGCCGCGCGGGCCGATACGATCTGGCATGACGCCACCAACATGGCCTTCGCTGCCGGGCTTGAGGTTGTCGAAGACGCAGGACTTCTGGCCGAGGTCGCTGGCCTGGTTGAATATCCCGTGGTGCTGATGGGCCGCATTGGCGACGATTTCCTCGGCTTGCCGCCCGAAGTGCTGCAAACTTCGATGAAAGAGCACCAGAAGTTCTTTTCCGTCCGCAATCCAAAGTCGGGCCAGATCGAGCGCTTTGTCACCGTCGCCAACCGCACCACCGCCGACGATGGCGCGACGATCCTTGCGGGCAACGAAAAAGTGCTCGGCGCGCGGTTGTCGGATGCGAAATTCTTCTGGGACAATGACCTGCGCACCGTGACCTCAGGCGCGGGCATGGAGACTTGGGTGAAGGCGCTGGAAAACGTCACCTTCCACAACAAGCTGGGCACCCAAGCCGAGTTAATTGACCGTATGGCGACCCTGTCGCGTGAGCTTGCTCCGCTGGTCGGGGCTGATGCAGATGAGGCCGAGCAGGCCGCGCGGGTGGCCAAGGCTGATCTCAGTTCCGAGATGGTCTATGAGTTCCCCGAGTTGCAGGGTTTGATGGGCAGCTACTATGCGCGCAAGGCCGGGCTGTCGGACGCCGTGGCCGATGCGGCGAAAGATCACTACGCGCCGCTGGGGCCGTCCGATGATGTGCCGACAGCGCCTGTTTCGATTGCTGTGGCTTTGGCTGAGAAGATCGACAAGCTGGCGGGGTTCTGGGCGATTGATGAGAAGCCGACCGGGAGCAAGGATCCATTTGCACTGCGCCGCGCGGCTTTGGGGGTTATTCGGATTTTGGTGGATGGCCGCTTCAATGTGCCTTTGCGTCCTGTACTCGATGCGTGGTTTGCTTCTGCCGTTTCGGCATTTCAGGCTTCAGGGTACCATATTGTCGTTCCCCCCCAGGATGGTGACGGTTTGGCATTTGGCCCTGATTATCGCGATCCAATCTCTTTCGATGATTTTGGGGACTGTGTCGGGTTCGTATCCGGAGGCAAGATGGCAGAGATTGACTTCGAGTTAGCTGAATATGTTCTAAGTACGCCAACGACGTGGAGGAATAACCTCCTCTCCTTCATCCACGACCGCCTCAAAGTCTACCTCCGCGATCAAGGCATTCGCCACGACATCATCGACGCCTGCATCGCCATGGACGGCAGCGACGATCTGACCCTCTTGGTCAAACGCGCCCGCGCCCTGTCGGAAACGCTGAAAACCGACGACGGCGAGAACCTGATCCAAGGCTTCAAACGCGCCAACAACATCCTCAGCCAAGCCGAAGAGGCCGACGGCGTGGAATACTCCTTTGGCGCTGATCCGAAGTTTGCCGAGACGGAGGCCGAGAAAGACCTCTTCGCGGCGCTCGACAAGGCCGAGGCCAAGATCACCCCGGCGATGGCAGCGCAGGATTTCTCGACCGCGATGGCGGCCATGGCCGAATTGCGCGGGCCGATTGATGCGTTTTTCGAGGCGGTTCAGGTCAATGCAGACAACCCGACCGTGCGACGCAATCGGCTTAATCTGCTGAGCCGCATTCGCACCATCTGTTGCGCCGTGGCTGATCTGACCAAGCTCGACGGGTAAGCGGGGCAGGGGCAAGATCACTTGCCCCTTTTGCCTTAACCCCTATGCTGCATCTGAATGTTGAAGGTGCCGCAGTGCAGAATGACCCGAATACCACGCTGGTGACCCCCACCGCGCCGATCGCAAATGACACCCACGGCGGGCGGGCGAAATGCTTGCAGCGGTTGGTGCGGCTTGAGTTGCCGGTGCCGTCCACCGTGGCAGTTTCCTTTAATGCGGTGCAACAAATCGCGCGCGGGCAGTTGCCAGATGTGCAGGCGGTGGTCGATCAATTCCCCAAAGGCGCGTTGCTTTGTGTGCGTCCCTCCAGCCAAGACCCCGATTGGGGCGGGCCGGGGGCGGTTCTGAACATTGGCATCAATGACGCGCTGTTTGAACATTACGCCAAGACCATTGGCGAAGGTCCGGCGGCGGCGCTTTATTCGCGCTTCGTGCAGTCCTATGCGGTCAATGTTGCCCGCCTTGACCCCGATATGTTCGACGATGTGAACGGCGATGGCCGCGCGGCGCTGATGGAGTCGCTGCGCGCCTATGAGGCCGAGACGGAAGAGCGCTTCCCCCAAGACCCAGCGACGCAATTGGCCGCCGTGCTGCGCTCTATGGCGCGGGCGTGGAATGGCACTTCAGCGCGGCTGTTGCGACAGGCCAAAGGCGCGCCTGCGGATGCCGGGCTGGGGTTGATCGTGCAAGAGATGGCATTTGGTGTGGGGCAGGGGCAGTGCGGTTCGGGCGTGTTGCAACTGGTCGACAGTGACACCGGCCTGCCGCAAATCACTGGGCGCTATCTGAGCCAGAGCCAAGGCCGCGATGCGCTCGAAGGCGATGCGGCGGCGATGTATCTTACCCGCGATCCGCGCGGACCGTCGCTGGAAGAACTGGTGCCCGAGGCTTTTGCCGAGTTGAAAGAACACGCGGCCCTAATGCGCAAACGCCTGCGCGCCGAGATGCAGGTCGAGTTTGTGATCGACCAAGGCAAGCTGCATATACTGGATGGCGTGAAGGTGGCGCGGTCCTCCCGCGCGGCGGTGCGGATCGCGGTGGCGCTGGCGGATGAGGGGATCATCAGCCGCGAAGAGGCGCTCATGCGAGTGCAGCCGCGCACGCTGTCAGAATTGCTCCACCGCCAAGTCGATCCAAGCGCCAAACGCGATGTGATCGGGCGCGGCATCGCCGCGAGCCCCGGCGCCGCCACCGGGCGGATCGTCTTTTCCGCCAGTGACGCGCAGGCCAGCGCCGCGCGCGGCGAGCCTTGTATCCTTGTACGGCGCGAAACATCGCCCGAAGACATTCGCGGGATGCACGCCGCCCGCGCGGTGCTGACCGAGCGCGGTGGCATCACCAGTCATGCGGCGGTGATCGGGCGCGGCATGGGGCTGCCTTGTGTAGTGGGCGCGACGAACATGCGCTTTATCGTGACCCAACGGCAGATCATTGCCCCCGATGGGCGGGTCTTTGTTGAGGGCGATCAGATCACCGTGGACGGCTCTACCGGGCAGGTGCTGGCCGGCGCACCCCAGATGCAGGAGGCCGCACTTGATGATACCTTCACTCGGCTGATGGGCTGGGCCGAGGATGTCGCCGATATCGGCATTCGTGCCAATGCCGATACGCCTGCCGATGCGCAGACCGCGCGGAACTTCAACGCCCATGGCATCGGGCTGTGTCGGACCGAGCATATGTTTTTCGAGCCTGGCCGCCTGACGGTGATGCGCGAGATGATCTTTGCCGAAAGCGGTGAGGATCGCCGCGCCGTGTTGGAACGCCTCTTGCCCATGCAGCGCGACGATTTCACCCAGCTTTTCCGTATTATGCAGGGCCAACCCGTCTGCATTCGCCTGTTCGATCCGCCCCTGCATGAATTCCTGCCCTCGGACAAAGCCGGACAACGCGAACTGGCCGAGGCACTTGGCCTTCAGATGTCCGACGTGACGCGGCGCGTGGCGGCGATGACGGAATATAACCCGATGCTGGGCCTACGCGGCGTGCGTCTGGGGGTCACGGTGCCGGAGATCTATGAAATGCAGGCCCGCGCGATCTTTGAAGCGACGATTGAGGCCAGCCGGGATGGCGAGCCGGTGGTGCCCGAGATCATGATCCCGCTGGTCAGCGCCCGGCGCGAGGTGGAACTGGTCAAGGCATCGGTCGATGCCGTGGCTGCCGCCGTGCGCAGCGAGCGCGATGCGAGCTTTACCTACCGCCTTGGTGTCATGGTCGAGACCCCGCGCGCCTGTTTGCGTGCCGAAGAGATCGCGCCGCATTGTGCTTTTCTCAGCTTCGGCACCAATGACCTGACGCAGATGACCTATGGATTGTCGCGCGATGATGCAGGGCGGTTCATGTCGAATTACGTCCAACAGGGGGTCTATCCCGAAGATCCGTTTCATGTGCTCGACACAGATGGGGTGGGCGAATTGCTGCAATTGGGTGCCGAACGGGGCCGAAAAGCACAGCCCGGAATCACGCTTTCGATCTGTGGCGAGCATGGCGGGAACCCAGAATCGATCGCATTTTGCCGCGAATCGGGCTTCGATTACGTTTCTTGCTCGCCATTTCGCGTTCCGGTTGCACGTTTGGCCGCGGCCCAGCTCGCAATCGCCCACAAGATCGGGTAGGGGCGGCGGGCAACGGCCCAACTTATACCATAATTCGGCGGGTTTCTGCACATAATGCCCGGTTGGGTTTACCGCGAGGAACCTTTTGGCTATCCGCCCCGCAGCCCTAACAATGATGCGAGGCGCATGATGCGTTTTATCCGGTCGATCTCTTTTGCACTTTCCGTCGCTCTTTGCAGCGCTCCATTGGCCGCTGTGGCCAGTTCCGAGAGCGCCAGCGATCTGGCGCAGATCGAACTTCAAGGTCTGAAATCCGCGGGCGCTGCCCGACTTCAGGAAATGGTGGCGCAGCCAGCTTCGGCCAGCGAGACCGATGTGAAATTCTCTAAAGCATGGGTTGATAGCCAGCCCAAGGCCGAAGGCAGCGCCGAGTTGCAGTGCCTTGCCGAAGCGCTCTACTTTGAGGCCCGTGGTGAGACCGTCAAAGGTCAGTTCGCCGTGGCCGAAGTGATCATGAACCGCGTGAAATCGGCCCGCTTCCCCGGCACGCTTTGCGGCGTGATCAATCAAGGGACTGGCCGCAAGTACCAGTGCCAATTCACCTACACCTGCGATGGCAACAAAGAAGTCATCAACGAGCCGCGCGCCTTTGCCCGTGTCTCGAAAGTGGCCCGCGCGATCATCGACGGCACTGCGCCGAAGCTGACCAACGGTGCAACCCACTACCACACGACCGCCGTGAACCCCAACTGGGCGCGGGTCTATACCAAGACAGCACGGATCGGGCAGCATCTCTTCTACCGCCACACGTGGAAAACTGCGTCGAACTAAAGGGTAGGACGCAGATTTGTTTTCGGGTGCTGGCCTGCTGACGGTGGGCCTGCTAGAGGTGCCCTGAGGCGCCCCCTAAGGGGCATGTTACCCTGATCCGATAGGCGCTGCCGATGTCCGACGAAATCCGACTTGCTTTTGCCCACCCCTCAGAGCGGGCCGCGGCGATGGCCGGTCCTGAGCCACGGGACCGCATTTCCCTGCGTGATCATATCGTTGAGGTTGAAATCGGCGCGTTTCAGGCCGAGCGGGATGTGACGCAGCGGGTCTGTTTTAATGTTGTTGTTGAGGTTGCTCCGCTCACAGGCGACGTCGATGATGATGTTGACCGCATCCTTTCTTATGATCGCGTGACCGAGGCAATCGCCGCCGAGCTTGCTGCCGAACGGCTTAATCTGCTGGAAACACTGGCCGAACGGGTGGCGGATCGGATTTTGGTTGAGCCGCAAGCGATGCGGGTTTTTGTCCGTATTGAGAAGCTGGACCGCGGCCCCGGTGCCCTTGGGGTTGAGATCGTACGGGCCCGCGGAAATGGTGCTGTAACGCAGGACCCCGCGATTGAGACGCCGCAGCCCCGTGTGGTTTATCTTTCGAACGCGGCGATAGCATCTGCTCATCTGACCGGTTGGTTGGACCAGTTGGAAGCCGCTGCCCAGCCCGTGATCCTCTGCGTCGGTCCGGCGGACACTGCCGCACCGCAGGCCGCGCAAGTAAAGGCGCAGCGCCATATTGATCTCTTGGCGATTGAGCAGAACGCATGGAAACTTGCCGCCTGCGATCCACGCGGCGTCGTTGTCGGCAGCCGAACAGAGTTAGACTGGGCCATGAAAAACGGTCAGTTGAGCATCTGGGCCCCGTCGCGCATCGTGCTTGACGCGGTCGATGGCCCCACCGCCGCCCCAAACGCGGCGTCTGCCTTGGCGGCATGGTTCGCGGAAAGCTGCGCTGCGACCGAGCTTTTGGTGATTGGTGCCGAACTGCCTGAGGGTGCGGGACTGCCGATGCGGGCACTGTCGGCTGAAATGGCAAATATCGTCTGATGTCTGATTACCATCGCCCGCTTGTTCAAATTGGTCCCGCGCGGCCTGAGGGCGCCGTAACCCTCGCGGGTGGTTGGGGCTGGTTTGCCCATGTTGAGGTGCTGAACCGCGCAAGTGCGCCGCGTGTGATCCCAGCGGCTGAGTTGCCCCAAGTGGCGTTGGAGACGCTGACCGCACCGCGCGCGCCGGTTGCCGGACTGTCTTTCGACCGCCCCCGTGTCATGGGCATCCTTAACGCCACGCCAGACAGTTTCTCAGATGGCGGGCGTCACGCTGATCCGCAGGTGGCGGTAGCGGCGGGCGTGGCGATGCGGTCTGCCGGGGTCGACATGCTTGATGTGGGCGGCGAATCGACCCGTCCGGGGGCTGAGACGGTGCCCGCGCCTGTAGAGATCGCCCGCGTCGTGCCGGTGATCGAAGGGCTGCGTGCCTCAGGCGCAGGGGCGATCAGCATTGACACGCGCAAGGCTGCCGTGGCCGAGGCGGCCGTGGCGGCGGGGGCGGGTCTGGTCAATGACGTGGCCGCGCTGACCTTCGATCCTGCCCTTGCGCCCTTTTGCGCGGCCCGTGGCCTACCTATCTGCGTGATGCATGCCAAAGGCGACCCTGCCACGATGCAGCGCGATCCGCGCTATGATGACGTGTTGCTGGACGTCTATGACTATCTGGCCGAGCGTATTGCCGCGCTAGAGGCAGTTGGGATTGAACGTCGCAACATCATCGCTGATCCCGGTATCGGATTTGGCAAAACGTTAGAGCACAATCTCGCGCTACTTGCCCGTTTGAGCCTGTTTCACAGCCTTGGCGTGCCGGTCTTGCTGGGTGCTTCGCGAAAGCGCTTTATTGGCACGATCGGTGGCGGCGAGGCGGTGGAAGACCGCGCGCCGGGGTCCATCGCGGTGGCGCTGGCGGCGTTGAACCACGGCATTCAATTCTTACGCGTTCATGATGTGGCACAAACCATTCAAGCGATTGCACTTTACCGTGCAGCCATGACAGGAAAACAGATATGACAAAGCTTTTTGGTACAGATGGCGTGCGCGGCACGGCCAATTTTCACCCCATGACCGCCGAAATGGCGCTGCGTATCGGCGCGGCTGTTGGGCGCTATTTCCGGCGCGAGAAAGACAGCGTGCACCGTGTGGTGATCGGCAAGGACACGCGGCTGTCGGGCTATATGTTTGAGAACGCATTGACGGCGGGGCTGACCAGCACGGGGATGAATGTCCTGCTGCTTGGCCCGGTGCCGACCCCGGCGGTCGGGCTTCTGACACGCTCAATGCGGGCCGATTTGGGGGTGATGATTTCCGCCAGCCACAACCCGGCCAGCGACAATGGCATCAAGTTTTTCGGGCCTGACGGGTTCAAACTGTCTGATCAGGTCGAACATGAGATCGAGACCTTGGTCGCCGAAGGGGTGGAGCCTACGGCCCCCGACCAGATTGGTCGCGCAAAGCGGATCGACGACAGCCGCTTTCGCTATATCGAGCGGGTTAAATCCTCTTTCCCGCGCCAGATGCGCCTGGATGGGCTGAAGGTGGTGATCGACTGCGCGCATGGCGCGGCCTATCACGTTGCCCCGATGGCCCTGTGGGAATTGGGCGCGACGGTGATCCCCGTAGGTGTGGCCCCCAATGGCCTTAATATAAACGATGGGTGTGGGTCTACCCAGCCACAATCGGCAGCCGAGGCCGTGGTCGCGAATGGCGCAGACGTTGGCATTTGCCTTGATGGTGATGCGGATCGGGTAATCTTGATCGACCAGAATGGCCGTATCGGTGACGGGGATCAGTTCATGGCGCTGATGGCGGCGCGTTGGGCTGCGGATGACCGGCTCGCGAACAAGGCGCTGGTTGCCACGGTGATGAGCAATCTGGGGCTAGAGCGTTTCCTCAACGATCGCGGGGTTCAGCTGGAGCGGACCGCCGTGGGGGACCGCTATGTGGTGGAGCGGATGCGCGCGGGGGGCTTCAACCTCGGCGGGGAGCAGTCGGGCCATATCGTCATGACCGATCACGCCACCACGGGCGACGGCCTCATGGCAGGGATGCAGTTTCTGGCCGAGATGGTGCGTTCGGGCAAGCCTGCTTCTGAATTGCTGTATCAATTCGATCCGGTGCCGCAACTGCTGAAGAACGTGCGCTTTTCCAGCGGTCAGACCCCGCTGGAAGACGCACAGGTGCAGGCCGCCATCGCGCAGGCCGAAGCCGATCTGGCTCAGGGTGGGCGGCTGTTGATCCGCAAGTCCGGCACCGAGCCGCTGGTGCGGGTGATGGCAGAACATGAAGATGCGGCGCTGATGGAGGGTGCGGTGGACAGTGTGGTTGACGCGGTGAACGCGGCAGTGGGCAGCTAGGCCCGTCCGCGCTGGAACAACCGTTTCAGCGCGCCATATTGGCTAAGGCCCACCCCGGCAAGGATCAGCACCATCGCATAAAGCAGCGACATCGGCAGCGGCTCGGACAGGATAAGCGCGCCGAGCAGAACGGACCAAACTGGCACTTGGTAATTCACCAAGGACATGAAGACCGGCCCGGCAGTGCGCACCACGTAGACCCGCAGAAAAGCGGCACCTGCGGTGGGGATAAGGCCAAGAAAGGCCAGTACGCCTAATATCTTAGGGCTGGGCAGAGGGGGCGACCCTTCGCTGAGGAAAGCGGCGGGCAGCATGACGCTTGCACCGATCAGCATGAGGATTGTCCCCAGCCCAATAGGATCCACCGAAGGCAGGCGGCGCATGAGGATGGAGCTGACCGCATAACACGACGCCGCGCCAACGCAGGCCATGCGTCCGGCTGTCTCCATTGCGGCGCCCGTGCTTTCAAACGCCTGTCCACCAATCAGCACCACCACGCCGACAAAACCAATCAAAAAGCCGCCGATTTTGCGCGGGGTCATGTTTTCGCCCGGCAGCAAAAAATGCGCCAACGGCAAGACGATCAGCGCAACAGAGGCCATGGTCACCCCGGCGAAGCCGGAGGTCACATATTGCTGCCCCCACGCCAGCAGCGAAAAGGGCAGGGCCGAGCTGATAATGCCAATAGTAATCAGGGTGGTGATATCGCCGGCTGTTGGCCGCGCAGTGAAAAGCGCAAAGCCCCGGGTGGCCCAAAGCGCCAGCATCACGACAGACGCGAGGCCGATGCGCGAGGCGGCAAGCCAGAAGGGTGTGATGCCAGTAAGGGCAACTTCGGTGACCAGAAAGGTGCCGCCCCAGACAAAACCCAGAAGGACCACCAGCAGCCAGCTGGTCAGGGTAATTTGCGGTGTGGTGTTCATTGAGGCTCCGGGGCAAAGGCAAAGACCCCGGCGCGAGGCCGGGGTCGATGTCGTCTCATCTTCGGGTGGAGATGGCTCAGTTTTTGGCCTTGTCCACCATCTTGCCTGCGGAAATCCACGGCATCATCTCACGCAGCTTGGCGCCGACCTGTTCGATGCGGTGCTCGTCGTTGATGCGACGGGTCGCTTTGAACGACGGCTGGCCGACGGCGTTTTCTTGCATGAAGTCGCGCACAAATTTACCGTTCTGGATGTCTGTCAGCACGTCTTTCATGCGCTTCTTGGTCTCGTCGTAAGGCAGGATGCGCGGGCCAGAGACATATTCGCCGTATTCCGCCGTGTTGGAGATCGAGTAGTTCATGTTGGCGATGCCGCCTTCATAGATCAGGTCGACGATCAGCTTCACTTCGTGCAGGCATTCGAAATAGGCCATCTCGGGGGCATAGCCCGCTTCGACCAGTGTCTCGAAACCCATGCGGATCAGCTCAACCAGACCACCGCAAAGTACGGCCTGCTCACCGAAGAGGTCGGTTTCGCATTCTTCGCGGAAGTTGGTCTCGATGATGCCCGACCGGCCGCCACCGATGGCGGAGCAATAGGACAGGCCGATTTCCAGCGCTTTGCCGGAAGCATCGCGATCCACGGCCACAAGGCAAGGCACGCCGCCGCCTTTGGTGTATTCGCCACGCACCGTGTGGCCCGGACCTTTGGGCGCCATCATGATGACGTCGATGCCTTCCTTGGGCTCGATCAGGCCGAAGTGGACGTTCAGACCGTGGGCGAAGGCAATGGCCGCACCCTCGCGGATGTTGTCATGCACGTATTTCTTGTAGGTCTCGGCCTGAAGTTCATCGGGCATGGTGAACATGATCAGGTCGGCCCAAGCAGCCGCTTCGGCGATGCCCATGACCTTAAGGCCTTCGCCTTCGGCTTTGGCGGCAGAGGCGGAGCCTTCGCGCAGGGCGACGACGAGGTTCTTGGCACCTGAATCGCGCAGGTTCAGCGCGTGGGCGTGGCCCTGAGAGCCGTAGCCGAGGATCGCTACTTTCTTGTCTTTGATGAGGTTCACATCGCAGTCACGGTCATAATAAACGCGCATGATCTTGTCCTTTGGTTGATCTCTATCTGGGGTTCACCATAGCGATGTCGCGTCTAGGAGCCATTGTCATCGCAGAGGTATTTGTGAAAGAATGAAGATAGTTATTCGCCTGACGACGCAAAAATGGAAAAATCATGCTTGATGATCTGGATCGCCGTATTCTCCGCTACTGGCAGGCGGAGCCGAGCCTAAGCCCCGGTGAGTTGGCGGAGCGCTGTAACATCACGGCTGGCAAAGCCGCGCGGCGGATTGCGCGGTTGCAGGATCAGGGGATCGTGCAGGGCAGTGGTGTGGTGATCGATTGGGCGGCGCTTGGTTATGCGCTTGAGGTGTCCTTGCGGGTGACACTGGACAAGACGCAGGCCAATGCGTTCGACATCTTTATGGCAGAGGCGCGACAGGTGCCCGAGGTGATCGAGCTTCAGACCTTTTTGGGCCGGGTCGATCTGCGGCTGTCGATCATTGCGCGGGACATGGCACATTATCAGCAAATCTACCGCAGCCGTATCCTGACCCTGCCGCATATCGCCGAGATTGAGGCGCTGATGCATGTGGCGCGGATCAAGACGCAAGAGGGGCTGCCGCTGTGATCGAGTTGGACGAGATCGACCGCGCCTTGCTGCGCGCATTGGCACGGGATGCGACGCAAAGTGCGAGCGCCTTGGGCCGGCGGCTTGGTCTGTCGCAGCCTGCGACATGGCGGCGCATCAGGCGATTGGAAGAAGGCGGCGCGATTGCCGGGCGCCGATTGCGGTTGAATGCCGAGGCTTTGGGTTTTGGCGTGACCGTCTTTCTGGGCATCAAACTGGCCACGCGGGGGCGGGTAAGTTTGGATGATTTTGAGCGGGCGGTGAGCGCTATTCCCGAGGTGCAGACTGTTGAGCACGTCTTGGGGCTTTTCGACTACCGGCTGCGGGTCGTGGCGCGGGATTTGCCTGATTTCGAACGCGTGCTGAGGCGGCGGATCATGACCCTGCCTGGCGCGGGAGAGGTGGAGGCCAATGTGCTTTTGAGCGAGGAGCGGTTGCCGGGGCCGCTTTAGCCGCGAATTGCCTTTTGCGGCGGCGGGCCATATGCCTTTGATCGAAAGATGGAGGAAGAACGATGGCATTGCTCGACACGGTAGACCCGACAGGGCTTGATGAATTCAGCGTGGTCTTTACCGACCGTTCGCTCAACCACATGTCAGCAGAGTTTCAGCAGGTCATGCGCGACCTCTCGGACTGGCTGGGTGAAGTGTACAACGCCGATGCGGTGGCGCTGGTGCCCGGCGGCGGTACCTACGCAATGGAGGCCGTGGCGCGGCAGTTTGCGCGGGGCCAAGACGTGCTGGTGGTGCGCAACGGTTGGTTTTCCTATCGTTGGAGCCAGATCATCGAGAGCGCCGAACTGACCAACAGCGCCGAGGTGATGAAGGCGCGGATGCAAGGCAACGCCAGCCCCGCGCCCTTTGCGCCCGCACCGATCAACGAAGTCACCGCCGCGATCCGCGCTGGCAAGCCGCAGGTAGTGTTCGCACCGCATGTGGAGACGAGCTCTGGCATGATCTTGCCGGATGACTACATCAAAGAAATGGCCGCAGCGGCGCATGAGGTGGGCGCGTTGATGGTGCTTGATTGCATCGCGTCGGGCTGTGTCTGGGTTGATATGAAGGCGCTTGGCGTCGATGTGCTGATCTCGGCACCGCAAAAGGGGTGGAGCGCCTCGCCCTCGGCCGGGTTGGTGATGATGTCCGCACGGGCCGAGACGCGGCTTAGTGAGACCACATCGGATAGTTTCGCCATCGACCTGCGCAAGTGGCGCGACATGATGAAAGCCTATGAAGCGGGCGGCCATGCCTATCACGCGACCATGCCGACGGATGCGCTGCGCCTTTTCCGCGATACGGTGCGTGAGACCCGCGATTATGGGTTTGACCGGTTGAAAGAAGCGCAGTGGCGTTTGGGCGAAGCGGTGCGGGAGGCGTTGGCCGAAAGGGGCGTGACCTCGGTCGCTGCTGAGGGGTATGCCGCGCCGGGTGTGGTGGTCGGCTATACTACGGATCCCGATGTCCAAAACGGCAAGGCTTTTGCCGCCAAGGGCATGCAGATTGCTGCCGGGGTGCCCTTGCAGGTAGGAGAGCCGGATGATTTCCGCACCTTCCGTCTGGGGCTGTTCGGTCTGGATAAGCTCTATGATGTGGATGCGACCGTGGCGCGGCTGACGGCTGTGCTCGACGAGGTTTTGTAAGATCAACTGCGCCGCAGATCAGCGGCGCAGGCCCAACCCCATTTGCATCAACATCTTGCGTACTTGGGGCAGGGCGTAAAGCGCATTGAGCCCCGCCGCACGCGCGTCGCGGGCCAGTGGGCTGCTGGCTTGGCTTGCCCGGTTCAGCAAATCTATACCCCGCACTCTAAGCGCGATGTCAGCGTGGCGGGCCTTGTGGTAGGCCTCTAGCATGTCGGCATCCCCCAGCGTTTCCGGCGTGGCGCGGGCTAGGTCCAGCAGGGTCGCCAGATCAGTGAGAGACATGTTTAGCCCCTGTGCGCCAATGGGAGGCAGCACATGCGCCGCCTCAGCCACCAGCGCCAACCGTTCGCCAGAGAGGCGCTTGGCCTCTTGGCTGATAATCGGCCAAAGCGCGCGGGGGCTGGCGAGGGTGAGCGGCCCGAAGAGGTTGGCCGAGCGTGCCGTCGCCTCGGCATCAAAGGCGGCTGGGTCAAGCATTGCACGGGCTTGGGTCGCGGGGCCGTTGTCCATCCAGACGACGGCGGAACAAGGCATGCCGTCGCGGTCGGGCAGGGGGACAAGTGTGAAGGGGCCGCCGGAGCGGTGCACTTCGGTCGAGACATTCTCATGCGGGATCGGGTGGGTGACGCAAAAGGCCAGCGCCTTTTGCCCGTAGCGGCGGGTGGTGACCTCGATCCCGGCGGCCTCGCGCATTGGGCTGTTGCGCCCATCGGCGGCGATCACCAGTCGCGTTCTGATCCGGCTGCCGTCGCTGAGGCCCACGCGGGCCTCGCTTTGCCGGGTGAAGAGTGTCGTGGTGCCGGTGCCGGGGCGGAAATCGACGTTGGGCAATTCGTTAAGGCGGGCGAGGATCTCGCGCCGCAGCAGCCAGTTGGGGAAATTCCAGCCGAAGGGGGCATCGGAGATATCGGCGGCATCGAACTCGCGGGTGACGCGGGGGCTCGGGTCTTCGCCGCCCGCATCGACGATCCGCATGATCTGCAAAGGGGCGGCATGCGGGGCGAGGCGGTCCCACAGGCCGGCGTCTTCCAGCAGCAGGCGGGCCGGTTGCAGCAGGGCGGTGGAGCGCATGTCGGCCCCCTTGGCGGCGCCATCCGTGACGGGCGGTGTGGGATCGACGCAGATCACATCAAAACCCGCCGCGCCGAAGGCGGCGGCTGCGGTCAGCCCGGCGATGCCACCGCCGGAAATCAGAATATCGCAATCGAAAGTCATCAGCCCGCCACCCGTGTCAGGAAATCGCAGAGGTCTTGCGTATGGTAGTGGATGTGATCGCCTTCGCCACGTTCGGGGGCCACATGCACTGTGCGCATCCCCAACGCGTGGGGGGCGGCAAGGTTGCGTGGATCATCCTCAAACATCGCCGCGGCATTGGTCTGGAACCCGTCGATGCTAAAGACTTTGTCATAAGCGGCGGCTTCGGGTTTGGGCAGGAAATCGGCGTGTTCGACGCCGTAAACCGCATCGAAAAGCCCAGTAAGCCCGCGCGCCTCCAGCACCCGCTCGGCGTAAGGAGCGCAGCCATTGGTGTAGACGATGCGCCGCCCCGGCAGAACGCGGATGGCTTGGGCAAGCAGCGGGTCGGGGGTTAGCCGGTCCATCGGGATGTCATGCACATCGGTAAGATAGGGGCCGGGATCGACGCCATGTTCGCGCATCAGGCCCGCGAGCGTGGTGCCGTAGGTCTGCCAATAGTGCTGGCGCAGGTGGTTGGCCTCGGCCCTATCCACCTTGATGGCATTCATCACCCAATCGACCATGCGGGCTTCGATCAGATCGAAAAGCCGCGCTTCGGGCGGGTAGAGCGTCTGATCCAGGTCGAAAACCCAGGTGGTGACATGAGAGAAAGCATCGCGCGGCATGGCGCAGAGGTAGGCCGAGACGGGCAGCCGCGCAAGCCCTCCCGGGTTGCGCATATGGTCGCGGTGGGTAAGGTGGCGCAACTTTCAAGGACTAAGACGCATGCCCGACGCCAAAACCGGCCCGACCGACGCCTATTCGATGATACTCGAGGCCATCGACATTGGCACCTATCGCCCCGGTGACCGGTTGGTGGAGAGCGAACTGGCTGAGCGTTTCGGCGTCTCGCGCACGCCGATCCGTGAAGCATTACAACGGCTTGAGACGCAATCGTTGTTAGTGCGAGATGGGCGCAGCCTGATCGTTGCCTCGCTGGATCACAACCAGATGGCCGAGCTTTACGTGGTCCGCGGCGAGTTGGAAGGGTTGGCCGCGCGTTTGGCCGCGCGCCATGCCACTGCGGAAGAGGTACGTGTGCTGCGCGAAATGGTGGATGCCGACAATGCGTTGGCGGGCAATCCGAATGCGCTGGCACGGGCGAATAAGCGGTTTCATAAGCAGATTCATCTGGCCTCACACAATCGCTATTTAGTTCAGCAGCTTGACCTTGTGCATCGCTCGATGGCACTGATGGCGACATCTTCGCTGGCGGTGGAGGGGCGCGGCGAGATTGCTCAGGCGGAACATGACCGGATCGTGCAAATGATTGAAGCCCGCGACGAGGACGGTGCCGACGAGGCGCTGCGCACCCATATCTCTGTCGCGTTTATGACCCGGCTGAAGCAGGAAGCGGCCCGGCGCGAGGAGGAGTTTTAGGCGGCGCTTTCGCGCGCGCATCGGTGTGGGGCAGGGTTTGTCCATGGGCGGTTTTGTCCCAAAAATGTGGCCTGCGGTGGAACTCATAGAGCGCTTTAGCGGCGGCAACGGCCCCCAATGCGAAATAAAGCGGTAGGGTGATGACCCATGGCAGCAGGTGCCGATGCCCGCGTTTTGACACGGCAAGGCAAGAAACACCGAGGTTCAGCAGTTCCGACAGAATGAAGAGCGTAAAAATCGCTGTCATCATCGGTTGTCCCAGCCAATCTGTGACGGGGTGATACAGCCCAAAGAAACTAAGCCAGAGCGACCAGAGCAGCGGGGCGAGAGCGAATTGCGAAAATGTGGCAAGGAATATCGCCTGTACGCCTAGAAATCGCGGCAATCCTAAATCTTTTAGCAGCGCCCGCGGTCTGCGCATGTGGACAGACCATGTGATGAGATATCCCTTAAGCCAACGTGACCGTTGTCGTACCCATAGCCACGGGCGGCAGTTGGCTTCCTCGTAGGTAGTGGTGGGTAAAAGTTCGGTCACATAACCATGGCGCGCCAGCCGTAAGCCCAAATCGGCATCTTCGGTCACATTATGCGCATCCCACGCGCCGAGGTTTTGGAGGATATCGCGGCGAAAGAACAGGGTCGTTCCGCCCAATGGCACGACCAACCCCAGCCGAGCGATACCGGGAAGGATCACCCGCCACCACGTGGCATATTCGATGGCAAAGCAACGGGCCATCCAATTGCTGCGGCTGTTATAGAAGTCCAGAACCCCCTGCAAACATGCGACGTTTTCAGGTGCATTCTGAAAGCGGGTGACAACTTGTTCGATCTGGTCCGGTTCGGGCGCGTCCTCAGCATCCCACACACCGATGATGCTGCCCCGGCAAAAGTCCAACGCGTAATTCAAAGCGCGGGGCTTGGTTTTCAACGCGCCTGCGTCGGGCACTTCGATCACGTTGATCCAGCCGGGCAGCTGGGTGCGCGCGATCGTGCCGCGGGTAATATGATCGCTTTCTTCAAGCACCAAAACCACCTCTAACAGCGATTTTGGATAGGTCAGACGCGAAAGCCTTGCGATTAACGCCTCCGCGATCTCTTTTTCGTGCAGCAAGGGCACAAGTACAGAGACGCGGGGTAGGCGAAATCCAGCTAAGTCTTCGGGCTTTGAAGGGATTGGCGGTGAGCGCGCAAGAGCCAGAGATGCCCAAAGCGCCGCCCCCTTCAGGCCGCTGGTCATCAACAGTGTAAGGGTCGCCCAGATCAACATTAAGGACAACACTGCTGAAGGGAAAAGAACCAGCAGAGCAACGATGGTCCCCAATAGACCAAGCGTTAAAGATTGTCGTTTTCCCTGCTGCGCACCCCAGTTCCGGCAGCTTTCGGCTGCGGGCACACGGGTCGCGGCCTGATGCGCAAGCTCTGTGGCGTAGAGACGGCCAATCTGGGTCAGCACTTGCTGCGGGTCGGCAATAACCAGTATCAAGGCTTCTCCTCTTTCACCCAAGGCCGTGCAAAACTGCGCAAAATCGCCGGGTCGTCCGGTGGCCACCAAAAGCCGGTCGCCCAGCTCAAGCCAAGGAACCGCGCCGAATTGTAAGCAAAGGGCGACGGGGATTTGCCGAGACAGACGCGGGTCGGACGGGCTGCGGGTTAGATCGACAGGCTGTACACCATATTGCCGGGCCAGAGCTTTTACGACGTCATCGGGCGACACCAGCCCTTCGGCTGCAAGAATCTCACCCAAAGGGGCGTCAATGCGGCGTTGCAGGGCCAGTCCATGGAGCAGATCATCTGGTCCAATGATCCCTGCGGTAACCAAATGCTGACCCAACCGCATCCGGTGGGCGGGGGCGGCGGCAATGCGTGGTGCCGAAAGTTTCAGGCGAAGGTTGCTCATCCCGGGCCTCGCTAAGGTTCCGGGGTGAGACTGGCAGGCGACCGTTAATCGAGAGTTAACAGTCGCCTATGCAATCAATACATGTAGTGAACTTTAAGCACTTCGGGCGGCCATAGCTTCGCTGAAACGCTCAAACAGGTAATAGCTGTCTTGCGGGCCGGGGCTGGCTTCGGGGTGGTGCTGCACCGACCAAACCGGGCGGCCATCGACGCGGATACCGCAGTTCGACCCGTCAAACAGCGACACATGCGTCTCGCGCACGCCTTCGGGCAGGGACTGGCCGTCGACCGCGAAACCGTGGTTCATTGAGGTGATCTCAACCTTGCCGGTGTCGTTGTCCTTTACGGGGTGGTTCGCGCCATGGTGGCCGTGGCTCATCTTGACGGTGGTGGCACCAAGGGCCAGCGCCAGCATCTGGTGGCCAAGACAAATGCCAAAGACCGGCAGATCGGTTTTGTCGAGCACGTCCCGGATCATCGGCACGGCATAGACGCCGGTCGCCGCCGGATCGCCCGGCCCGTTGGAGAGGAAAACGCCGTCGGGCTCGTGGGCCATGATATCGTCGTAGGTGGCAGTCGCGGGCAGCACGGTCACGTCGCAGCCGGCAGAGGCAAGGCAGCGCAGGATATTGCGCTTGGCGCCATAGTCTACGGCGACCACCTTGTGCTTGGCTTCGGTCTGCGGCGCGTAGCCATCGGGCCATGCCCACCGCATCTCGTTCCAGCGGTAGGTCTGAGCACAGGTAACATCTTTGGCCAAGTCCATGCCTTCCAGACCTGCGAATTCGCGGGCCGAGGCGACCAGCGCTTCGATGTCGAAGTTGCCGTCGGGGTCATGCGCAAGGGCGGCATGGGGCGCGCCTTGCTGGCGGATCGCACGGGTCAGGCGACGGGTGTCGATGCCGCCGATGGCGATGCGGCCGCGTGCGGCCAGCCAATCCGAAAGCGGCTGCACATTGCGCCAGCTGCTGGGCGTGGTTGGCATCCATTTGACGACCATACCTGCAGCGACCGGATCGCCGGTCTCATCATCTTCGGGGTTGGTGCCAACATTGCCGATATGCGGGAAGGTAAAGGTCACGATCTGGCCCGCATAGGAGGGGTCGGTCATGATTTCTTGGTAACCGGTCATCGCGGTGTTGAAGCACAACTCCGCCACGGTTTGGCCTGTGGCGCCAAACCCCATACCGTAGAAAATCGATCCATCCGCGAGGGCAAGGCAGGCGGTTGGGCGGGGGCGAGCAGGCGCGGACATGGGGCAGTCTCCGGGCAGAAGGGGTGCGGGTAAACGGGTGGCAACCTAATCCCGCGCGCACGCGGGGTCAATAGGCAGAGGGAAATGAGATATCCTTTTACATCAGAGACTTACCCATCGTCGCCCCCCATTGCTCCGCGCGAAGAGAGCAGGTAAGCTGCGCCCCTTGGATTAAGCGAAACACAGGAAACCACCATGTCATTGCGGATGCGCATCTCAGATGCTTTGAAACAGGCTATGAAAGACAAGGCGGCGGACCGGCTTTCGACGCTGCGGCTGATCAATGCGGCGATCAAGGATAAGGACATTGCCGCCCGGGCAACCGGCAAGGACGACGGCGTGTCCGATGCCGAAGTACTGGGCATCTTAAGCAAAATGGCCAAACAACGCCAAGAATCGGCGCGCGCCTATGAAGAGGGTGGGCGGCTCGACCTTGCTGAGCGTGAGCGCGAAGAAGTCGAGGTGATCGAAGAATTTCTGCCACGGCAACTGACTGTGCCAGAGACCGCCGCTGCCGTGGATGACGCCATCAAAGAGATTGGCGCAACCTCGATCCGCGATATGGGCAAGGTCATGGGGCTGCTGAAAGAACGCTACACCGGTCAAATGGATTTCGGCGCTGTTGGGCCCGTCATTAAAGATCGCCTGAGCTAAATTATTCAATACGCGGCCAGATTGAGGGGTTGGGCTAGTGGGCCCGGCCCCTTTTTAGGTTTGCAGGTGGCGCGATAGGTCTTCAAAAAGGGCGATACGCTCTTCCTCGCTTAGGAAAGCGCCGATCTCCACCTCGCGGCCCCCACCGCGTAGGGTGACGTAGTGCGGCACCGGGCCGTCGCTGTCGTATTTCTTCACGCGGGTCCAATATCGGTTGCAGGTCCAGTCCTTCACCGCGCCTTTGACAGTGGTATGGACCAGCCGTACCGTCGAGGCGTCGAGGGTTAACGTCTCTTCGATCTGGCGGGCACGGTGATTGTGCCGCAAGGCCCAATAGACCGCCCCCAAAGCCAGCACTACAAATGGCAGCAATCCCCAAAGCAATGCGGTGCCGAGCATCGCAATCAGCGGAATCATCGCGAGTGTAAAGGTCGCCAACATAAAGGCAGCAAAGCCGCGCGCGGGCAGAGATTGATGCGGCCAAAGGCGCATCTTTTGCGGATCAGCGCGGGGTGGGGTTGTCCATTCGTAGGGCATGACGTCGCTCAGGCTCACTCAGCTGCTACGATAGCCAAGGCGCAAGCGATGGCAATGCGGCGCGGCGACGCGGACGGTTTGGCTCATCAGAGCTCGCAGTTGCCATAGGGGGGGGCGGGTTTGCCGGTCGACAGGGCGGTCGCCGGGCGCGTCCAAACGCACCCGGCGCGAAATTACTCCAGTTCGACAAGCAGGTCTTTGGCGTCGATCTGACCGCCAGCTTGCACATGTACGGCCTTTACCGTGGCGTCCCGCTCTGCATGTAGGCCGGTTTCCATTTTCATCGCCTCAATGGTCAAGAGCAAGTCGCCCGCTTTGATCTTCTGCCCTTCTTTGACCCCTACAGAGGCCACAACACCGGGCATCGGTGCACCGATGTGATTGGCGTTTCCGGCCTCGGCCTTGGGGCGCTGCACGGTGGCATCTTTCACCAGTCGGTTCGCCATGCGGATCACCCGCGGCTGGCCGTTCAGCTCAAAAAACACCTTCACTTCGCCATCTTCTCCGGCCTCAGACTCGGCCTGAAGACGTATCTCCAAGGTCTTGCCGGGGTCAATCTCGGCCGAGATCTCGGCGCCCGGCTCCATCCCATAAAAGAAGGTATGCGTGGGCAGGGTGCGGACCGGGCCATAGATGCGATGGCGGCCCATGTAGTCGAGGAAAACCTTGGGATACATGAGGTAGCCGCAGAGGTCTTCGTCGTCGATCTGCATCCCGTCGAGCTCCTCGGACAGGTCCTTGCGTACAGCTTCAAAATCGACCGGATCCAAGTGTTTGCCGGGGCGCTCGGTATTGGGGGCTTCGCCCTTAAGCACCTTCTTAACGATCCCTCCCGGAAACCCGTTTGGCGGCTGGCCGAGATTGCCGCGCATCATGTCAATCACACTGTCGGGGAAGGACACATCAACGTTCGGATCTTCGACCTGCGCGCGTGTCAGCCCTTGGGATACCATCATCAAAGCCATATCTCCGACGACCTTTGATGAAGGCGTCACTTTGACGATATCGCCGAACATCTGGTTCACATCCGCATAGGTGCGCGCCACCTCGGGCCAGCGGTCCTCCAGCCCCATGGAGGCTGCCTGCGCTTTGAGATTGGTGAACTGACCGCCGGGCATTTCGTGCAGATAGACTTCGGACGAAGGGGCCTGCATCCCGGTCTCGAAAGCGGCGTAGTGACCACGCACTTCTTCCCAGTAATCAGAGATTTCGCGCACGGCCTTGATGTCAATTCCGGTTTCCCGGTCGGTGTGTTGCAAGGCTGAGACCACGGTGCCGAGCGTCGCTTGAGAGGTGTTGCCCGAGAGCGCGTCCATCGCGCAATCAACGGCGTCGACCCCTGCCTCGGATGCCGCAAGGATCGTGGCGGTGGCGCTACCGGCGGTGTCATGGGTGTGGAAATGGATCGGTAGGCCGACCTCAGATTTCAGCGCCTTGATCAAAACCCGGGCTTGGGCAGGTTTCAGCAGGCCGGCCATGTCCTTCAGCCCCAGCACATGCGCGCCAGCGGCTTTCAGGTCTTTGCCCATGTTCACGTAATACTGAAGGTCGTATTTCGCACGATCAGGGTCAAAAATGTCGCCGGTGTAGCAGATCGTACCTTCGCAAACCTTGCCCGCTTCGACCACCGCATCCATCGCCACGCGCATGTTTTCAACCCAGTTGAGACTGTCGAAAACGCGGAACACGTCCACACCGGTATTGGCGGCTGTCGCCACGAACTTTTGCACCACATTGTCAGGGTAGTTCGTATAGCCCACCCCGTTGGAGGCCCGCAGCAGCATTTGCGTCATTACGTTGGGCAAGGCCGCGCGCAGATCGCGCAGACGCTGCCAAGGGCATTCCTGCAAGAACCGGTAGGCCACATCGAAAGTCGCCCCGCCCCAGCATTCGACCGAGAAAAGTTGCGGCAGATTGGCGGCATAAGCCGGGGCCACCTTGATCATATCAATGCTACGCATGCGCGTGGCCAGCAGTGACTGATGTGCATCACGCATGGTGGTGTCGGTGATAAGAAGCTGACGTTGCTGGCCCATCCAATCGGCCACGGCCTGAGGGCCCTTTTGTTCCAACAGGTTACGCGTGCCCATCTGCGGCTCGCCGCGCAGTGCGGGCGGCTTGGGATCGCGGACATGGGCGGCTGGCAGGGCGTGGCCCTTGGTCTCAGGATGGCCGTTGACGGTGATATCGGCGATGTAGGTCAGCACCTTGGTGGCACGGTCGCGACGCTGCTTGAAGTTGAAAAGCTCGGGCGTCTCGTCGATGAATTTGGTGGTGTATTCGTTGTTGAGAAACGTCGGGTGTTTCAGCAGGTTTTCCACAAAGGCGATGTTGGTCGACACCCCGCGCACGCGGAACTCGCGTAAGGCTCTATCCATCCGGGCGATGGCCATTTCGGGCGTGGGTGCTTTGGCCGTGACCTTGGTCAGCAGGCTGTCGTAGTAGCGCGTGATGACGCCGCCCGCGTATGCCGTGCCGCCGTCAAGACGGATGCCCATGCCGGTGGCTGAACGGTAGGCGGTGATGCGGCCATAGTCGGGGATGAAGTTGTTCTGCGGGTCTTCGGTTGTGACGCGGGTTTGCAGCGCGTGCCCGGTGAGGGTGATGTCCTCCTGCCGCGTCTTGCCCGTGGCTTCGGCCAGCGATTTGCCTTCGGCGATAAGGATCTGCGCCCGCACGATGTCGATGCCGGTGACCTCTTCGGTGACGGTATGTTCGACCTGCACGCGGGGGTTCACTTCGATAAAGTAGAACTGGCCGTCGTCCATATCCATCAGGAATTCGACGGTGCCCGCGCATTCATAGTTCACATGGGCGCAAATTTTGCGGCCCAACTCGCAGATTTCGGCACGTTGTTCTTCGGTGAGGTAGGGGGCCGGGGCACGTTCAACCACCTTTTGGTTGCGGCGCTGGACAGAGCAGTCGCGCTCATAGAGGTGGTAGATGTCGCCCTGTTTGTCGCCCAAGATCTGCACCTCAACATGGCGGGCGCGGAGGATCATTTTCTCCAGATATCCCTCACCATTGCCGAAAGCAGCTTCGGCTTCGCGGCGGCCTTCGCGGACTTTTTCGGCCAGTTCCTTTTCGGACATAATCGGGCGCATGCCACGGCCGCCGCCGCCCCATGACGCCTTGAGCATCAGGGGGTAGCCAACCTCAGCCGCCTCCGCGCGGATCGCATCCATGTCGTCGCCCAGCACTTCGGTGGCGGGAATGACCGGCACGCCCGCGTCCATCGCCACGCGACGGGCCGAGGCTTTGTCGCCCAGAGCGCGCATCGTTTCAGCGCGGGGACCGATAAAAGTGATGCCATTGTTCACGCAAGCGTCGACAAATTCAGGGTTTTCCGACAGCAGGCCATAGCCGGGATGGATCGCATCAGCGCCCGCGGCCTTGGCGACTCGGATCATCTCGTCGATGCTGAGGTAGGCCGCGACGGGACCCAGTCCTTCGCCAATGCGGTAGGCTTCGTCGGCTTTAAACCGGTGCAGGCCAAGCTTGTCTTCCTCAGCGTAAACCGCGACCGTTTTCTTGCCCATCTCATTGGCGGCGCGCATGATGCGGATCGCAATCTCTCCGCGGTTGGCGATCAGGATCTTTTTGAAATCGGTCACTCGTTGGTCTCCCCTGCTGGATTTAAAGGCAGCTTAGGGATGCTGCGGTGCAGCGCAAGAGGGCTGTGGCAGTCTTTGTCACATTTCTGCAAGGATTGCCGTTAAAGCGGCGAGAGATCAAAGGGGGTCGGCAACTCGCGTAAGTTGTGTGCGCCCAATTGGCCCATGTTCGCAGTGAGGTCGCGGGCGAGCAGATCAATAAGGTGATCCACTCCACGCGGCCCAAGTGCTGCGAGCGCGATATGAAAGGCCCGGCCCAGCATGACAAAATCCGCGCCAAGCGCAAAGGCACGCAGAATATCAAGGCCCGTTTCTACGCCGCTGTCGAAAATCACGGGCAGTTTTGTGGCGGCGCGGATCGCGGGCAGAGCTTCGGCACTGGCAGGCGCGGCGTCGAACTGTCGGCCCGCATGATTAGAAACCCAGATTGCATCTGCTCCGGCTTGTTCTAATGCAGTCGCATCCTCGGCGCGCAGAACGCCTTTGATCACCAGTGGCCCGTCCCAATGGTCTCGCAGCCAATGTAGATAATCCCAATCCGGCGCGGTGCGCAGCAGATAGCCCACATGGGCCGTCGGCGGTAAGTTCGCGGTGGCCGTGCCTTCGGTATATTTATCGAGCATTTTCATATGCGGCAGGCCACGGCGTGCCATGCCCATCGCCCATGCGGGCCGCATCGCAACCTGTGCCATCAAGCGTGGTGTAAGTTTGGGTGGGCTGGTCAAGCCGGAGCGAGTTTGCCGCTCGCGGCGCGACGCGACCGGAACATCGACTGTAAGAACAAGCGTGGTGAAACCCGCAGCCTTGGCACGGGCCAGCATATCTGTGCGGATCTCAGGGTCGCGCGGAGGGTAAAGTTGGAACCAGCCGTGTTTGCCTAAATGTGGTGCTACGTCTTCGGGGCTGGCGGCAGCGACAGTTGAAAGACCAAAAGGAATGCCAGCGCGATCCGCGGCGCGGGCAAGGTGGGCTTCGGCATCCGGCCATATCAGGCCGGACATACCCAAGGGCGACATGCCAAAGGGCAGGGGCAATTTTTGCCCCATAAGCTCAACGCCGAGATCGGGGCTGAATTCACCATGCAATACCGACGGCATAAGGCCAACACGATCCAAAGCCGCACGGTTGCGGTGTTTGGTCGCCTCGGTCCCTGTCGCGGAATCGAGGTATTCCCACACAAACTTAGGTAGGCGCGACTGCGCGCGGCTGCGGAGGTCTGAGAGGGCGGGATAGGTTGCATGTAAGTCCATGGCCGCATTTGCGCCAAAGGACTGCAGATTGTCCAGATAGTGAAAACGCAATCAGATTTGCAGTGATTTTGTTTGCGCGGCGGGCCGCCCGCGGAGCCGATCCTGGAGTGATAACCTCAGGCCTATATTGCACAATTCATCTACGCCAAGGTCACCGGCGCAAAGCCGACCGAGCGGGCGGAGGGGTGTCACTTTGTTTGTCGCCCGGGGCAGTCGGCAGGTTGTCCGCCATATCCACCAACGCTGCGATAGCAGCTTCGATTTCATCACCCTCATGCGCATCTGCACTGTCTAAGTCGATCAAATGCACTGTCGGACTGGCCTCTGCCTCCAAGCGCTCCTGCGCGATCGAGCGAAGCTCTTGCATGGTGCTGTCGATGGCGCGGCAAAGACCTGCGAGCATCCCAGCAGAACCTGTGAGTTTTGAAGGATCGATCAGCCCTTTTTCCGCGGCGTCTAGCACAGTCGAAATCTGTTCAAGCTTGAAAGACGAAGTCGCCGCAAAATAGCGAACATCTTCGAATGCTAGGGTATCGCGGTTATCGCGTTGCACCCGTTCAACGACAATTGCGCTGCCCACCACCCGATCAAGGCCACGATGCGACTGCACATGATGCAGCGTGGTGTCCCAGATAAGCGGACCGCGCGGCATATGCAGCATTTCGCGGAACCGGATTTGGCCTGCGTTTGAGACACAGCGCGCATAGCGTTCATTGACGGCTTCGGCCTCATCTTCGTTCATGAAGGCATGAAGGGGGCGGTTTATCACCTCCTCCATTACCATGCCACTGTGGGCCTCATGGGCGGTATTAAGCGCGAGAAGTTCGAAATGCCCACTGTCGTTGTTCAATTCCGCAATGAACATTGGCAATTTGAACCGGTCAATCTCTCGGCGTAGTACCGAAGTATCATCATTCCTGAACATGAGCGGCTCCTCTTGTTTGTCGTTGTTCTGCCACATTGGAGCCAAAGCATTAGCAACGGGTAAAGATTTGCAGCACTCTTCAAATTCGCCAGTCTTTACGCGCTACAGCGATATTTCACGGCGGAAATTAACCGGTCGTAAATCCTTTGCGAGAACATTTGCGGAACGTCTCTTTATCTCGTATCGCGGACGCGCTAGATTACGGTCATGAGTGATTTTGACGAAATGGATGCCTTTGAAGGCGCATCATTGTCCGCCCGCGCCATGGCCGCGCGCCCGCAGCCTTATCTGGAGGGGTTGAACCCCGCCCAGCGTGCCGCGGTTGAGACGATGGACGGACCGGTGTTGATGCTTGCAGGGGCAGGCACTGGCAAGACGCGGGCACTTACGGCGCGAATCGTGCATCTGCTCAACACTGGGCGGGCGCGGCCGAATGAGGTTTTGGCGGTCACTTTCACCAACAAAGCCGCGCGGGAGATGAAGAACCGTGTGGGTCAGATGCTGGGCCAGCAGGTGGAGGGGATGCCATGGCTCGGCACTTTCCATGCGATCTGCGTCAAACTGCTCCGGCGTCATGCGGAATTGGTGGGGCTTAAGAGTAATTTTACCATTCTAGACACAGATGATCAGTTGCGACTGCTGAAACAATTGGTGGCGGCTGAGGGGATAGATGACAAACGCTGGCCGGCGCGGATGTTGGCAGGGCTTATTGATGGCTGGAAGAATAGGGCGCTGACGCCCGACAAGGTGCCAACGGCGGATGCTGGGGCTTATAACCACCGTGGACCCGAGATTTACGCGCAATATCAACGCCGTTTGATTGAGTTAAACGCGACCGATTTTGGCGATCTGCTGCTGCATATGGTAACAATTTTTCAGGCGCACCCTGATGTTCTGGCGCAGTATCAGCGCTGGTTTAAGTACATTCTGGTGGACGAATATCAAGATACCAACGTCGCCCAATACCTGTGGCTGCGGCTTTTGGCGCAGGGGCATAAGAACATTTGCTGCGTTGGCGATGACGACCAGTCGATCTACGGTTGGCGCGGGGCCGAAGTGGGCAATATCCTGCGGTTCGAAACGGATTTCCCCGGCGCACATGTGGTCAAGTTGGAGCAAAATTACCGCTCGACCCCGCATATTCTGGCGGCTGCCTCGGGCGTGATCGCCGGAAATGAAGGGCGCTTGGGTAAGACGCTATGGACCGAAGAGACTGAAGGCGAAAAGGTCCGCCTTATCGGCCATTGGGATGGCGAGGAAGAGGCGCGCTGGATCGGGGATGAGATCGAATCTGCACAGCGCGGCACGCGGGGGCTCGATCCATTCTCACTCGACGATATGGCGATACTGGTCCGGGCGAGCCATCAGATGCGGGCGTTTGAAGATCGTTTTTTAACCATTGGGCTGCCTTATAAGGTGATCGGCGGCCCGCGATTCTATGAGCGGTTGGAAATTCGCGATGCCATGGCCTATTTCCGCGTCGTCACCAGCCCTGACGATGATTTGGCGTTTGAGCGCATCGTAAACACACCGAAGCGTGGTCTTGGCGACAAGGCCCAGCAAAAAATCCAGCGCACCGCGCGCGATCACGGGGTGAACCTTGTCGAAGGGGCGCGGATCCTTTTGGCGCATGACGGGATCGGCGGCAAAGGAGCGGCCCAGTTGCGGCTGCTGGTCGAAGGAATTGACCGCTGGTCATCGATGTTGCATGGCCCTCGGATCGAGATCAGCGAAGATGACAGCGTGCTTGATGATGGCGCGGTGCCGCTGCGGGTCGATTACGGCCCACCCGAAGTTTCTCATGTCGAACTGGCCGAAATGATTCTCGACGAAAGCGGCTATACTGGCATGTGGCAAAACGACAAAACGCCCGAAGCGCCGGGACGGTTGGAGAACCTTAAGGAACTGGTGAAGGCATTAGAGGGGTTCGAGAATCTGCAAGGTTTCCTCGAACACGTCAGCTTGATCATGGACAACGAGCAGGAAGGCGACGGCGAGAAGGTATCGATCATGACCCTTCACGCGGCCAAAGGGCTTGAATTTCCAATGGTGTTTTTGCCAGGCTGGGAAGATGGGCTTTTCCCCTCGCAGCGGTCGATGGACGAAAGTGGGATCAAGGGGCTCGAGGAGGAACGGCGGCTTGCCTATGTGGGAATCACCCGGGCCGAGCAAATCTGCACGATCTCTTTTGCCGCGAACCGCCGCGTCTTTGGGCAATGGCAGAATGCGATGCCGTCGCGGTTTATCGATGAGCTGCCCGAGGAGCATGTTGAGGTGTTAACCCCCCCAGGTCTTTACGGTGGGGGCTTTGGCGCGGCGATGCCGCAGTCTGAGCTGCATGACCGCGCGGCCAATGCGAATGTCTATAACTCGCCCGGGTGGAAACGATTGCAATCGCGCAGTGGGGCGCGGGGCACCAGTCAGCCCCGAGAAAGCCGTAATGTCACGATCGACATGCAGGCGGTCGCCGCTTTTGAGATGGGTGAGCGCGTTTTTCACGATAAATTCGGCTACGGCGAAGTGATCGGCATCGAAGGCGATAAAATGGAAGTCGCTTTTGAGAAGGCCGGGACCAAGAAGGTCGTCTCGCGGTTTTTGACCGGTGGGCAAGACGTGCCATTCTAAAGCCTTATGCGTTCCGCATTTGTGCGGAGCGCGCTTTTCATCAATTTGAATATAGATAGCAGACGCTTACACGCGTTTATCTGCTCAAACGCGGACCCAGACAAACAAAAACGGCGGCACCTTGGGAGGAAGGTGCCGCCGTTTCTATGTCGGCCCGAAGCGTCGAGGGAGGGTCGGCTTCGGGTCTCCTTGCGGGGTTCGCCTCATCAGGGAGGAGGAAAGTGACGCGCACCCCGGCTTTCAGACGGCAGAACAGGGAGGGGTTCTGACGTCCGATCTCAATATCGGCTTAGCCGCGGGAAGATTCCCATGCGACGCGGCGCAGTTCGGAACGGCTCAGACCAAGGTCAGCCAGTTCGCGGTTGCTCAACGCGCTCAGACCGTCAAAAGTTTCACGGTACAGACGGTGCTGTTTGTAGCGGGTGGCAAGTGCTTCGAGTGTTCCGCCAACGCGGGCGAAGACGGAAGTTGTGTTTGCGGTGGTTGTGTTCATGTAAGCCATTTCGGCGCCTCTTTTTTCATCTGTGGATTATCTCGTTGCCTGCTATTTACGCTCTTTCTGCATTTGCACAACGGGCATAAAGGCAATGCCGCTATGCAGAAATCGCATAGGTGAAGAAAGCTGTAAGTGATTGATGAGCAAGGGATTTAGTCGCGCTACGAAGTGACGCACCGTCATAAAACTGTCATTTTGGGGTGGGGAAGGAAAGGAGCGGCGACATCTGGGAGGAGGTAGATGTCGCCGCCAATTGCAGACACATCCGGGAGGAGGATGGATACGTCTGGTCTTTCCGAACTCAGATACATCCGGGAGGAGGATGGATGCTCTGGGCCTTGTCAAAATCAGACACATTCGGGAGGAGGATGAATGTGTCTGGTCTTTCCGAAGGCTAGGCGTTTCGCCCTGCCTATGAACTTAAGTTAGCGCTAATTGCTGCAAGTGCACAATATTTGTTTTTGCAATGCTGCTATGCAGCAAAAACATGGGATCCTTGCGCAATCCTTAGGCGTTGCGCCTGATCCTTGTGCGAAACGGGCCGTCCCCTTGCGCTTGGCGCAGAACCTGCCATTTCAGGAGGCCTAATAGAGGAGAATTTGCGCATGTCTGTGACCAAAGCAGAAGTCGAAGCGGCGCTGGAGCGGGTGCAGCTGCCCGACGGAAAAAGCCTGTTGTCCCATGATCTGGTTCGCGCATTGGTGATTGACGGCGAAAAGGTGCGATTCGTGATTGAGGCACCCAACGCTGATGTAGCCCGCCAGATGGCACCGCTGCGAGACGCAGCTGAGCAGGTGGTCCGCGATCTACCGGGGGTTGGCGATGTTTCCGTGGCCCTTACCGCCCATGGCCCTGCGCCCAAGGCGCCCAGCCTTAAAGTCGGCGGCCACCCAAAGCCGCAAGAGGGGCCGATGAAGCCCAGCGGTGTAAAGCGCATCTTGGCAATTGGCTCAGGCAAGGGTGGGGTGGGTAAATCCACGGTCAGCTCTAACCTCGCCGTGGCGCTGGCGCGCGCAGGTCGCAAGGTGGGGCTGTTGGACGCGGATATCTATGGTCCCAGCCAGCCGCGCATGATGGGGATCAACAAACGCCCCGCCAGCCCGGACGGCAAGACGATCATCCCCCTTCAAGCGCATGGCGTCACGATGATGTCGATTGGCTTTATGTTAGAAGAGGGCAAGGCCGTGGTCTGGCGTGGCCCAATGCTGATGGGCGCGTTGCAGCAGATGCTGGGGCAGGTAGAGTGGGGCGAGCTTGACGTGCTGCTCGTCGATCTGCCGCCGGGTACGGGGGATGTGCAGTTGACGCTTTGCACCAAATCCGAATTGTCCGGCGCTATTGTCGTCAGCACACCGCAAGATGTGGCGCTAATCGATGCACGCAAGGCGCTGGATATGTTCGCAACCTTAAAAACCCCCGTGCTGGGTCTGATCGAGAATATGTCGATGTTCGTCTGCCCTGATTGCGGATCGCAGCATGAGATATTCGGCCATGGCGGCGTGGCGGCAGAGGCCGATAAGATGGGTGTGCCGCTGCTGGGCAGCCTGCCGATTGATCTGGAGACCCGTCTTGCGGGCGACAATGGCACACCGATTGCCGCAGGCGAGGGGGCCATGGCCGACGCCTATGCCCGCATCGCGCGCGGGTTGATCGACGGCGGCATGGCCTGAATAGAGGGGCGCGGGTGGCTTAGCCCAGCTCGCGCCCTTCGATCAGATGGCCATAGAGCGTCGTTAGCATCGAGACGAAGACAAGCCCCTCTATAAGATAGAGTGCTGAATCGAGCATCAGGCGCAGGCCGGGGTCGACAGGCGGCAATATGCCCGAGATGACGCCCAAAAGCGTATTCACCACAGCCAGCAACACCGCCAGCGCCCATAGCGTACCGGCGAGCGGTTCCGTCGCGCGCCAACTGTCGCGGACGGCCATGACATGACCCATGGCCGCTGCGGGCAGCACAAGACTAAGCCGCAGCGCCACCCATAAGAATGCCACCCCCGCGGCCAACCCGATCAGCAGCAATGCTGCAGGGCTCGATCCGGTTAGCCCGCCCAGCAGCAGCATCGCCAGACCAATCGGGACTGCGGCAAGCAGCTGTACAAACCCCAATACGAGAGCGCGCCAGACATAGGCCCAGAACAGCCGCGCACCCGGGCGCACCTCGGCCCCGGTGCCATCACGGTCAAGCAGCACGTGGCGGTGCCAGAGCACGGCCATCAGCGCGTAGCCAAGGATGCCAGCAAGACCGCAGGCGATCAGGATCAGCAATTGATCTGTGGGCGGCGGGGCAGCGTTCTGTAGGGCTTGGTTCATCGCGCTAAGCGCATCTTTTGCCAGCACGCCTGCCACGGCCGCTGCACCCATCACCCAAAGCAGCGCTGGCAGGATCACACGCAGCGTCGTCGCGGGCGCGTGGAAAAGCATGTTCAACGCGTGGGTAAATAGAGCTGTGGCTTGGATCATGATGCACTCCCTCGTTTCGGGGCACTACATGGCGTGGGTGCGGTGAAAGGACAAGATGCGGCTGGGCTGTCCGGGGCGATTGGCTGGGAAAGCATGGGCAGACGGGAGGGCGTGGGAAAAGCCGCGGGAAACCATGGGAAGTCTGGGAATTGATGGGTCTGTCATGGCCCGCTGGACGCGTTCACCGATTCGGAGCCACGGGAATGGCGCGTATTTCGGCGTCTTGCGTTGCAATAGTTCGGCTGTCATGCGTTAATTTGCAGAACAGGCAACGAACACGCCCTGTGGATAACTATGTGTGCAAATTTTAGTGGGAATACGTGGGACAATATGCAGGTTCCATGATCGAAACAATATATTGTGCTTTATCGTTGAAATGTCCCTAATTGAGCTAATTTCCGCTCAAGAAGTTATACCAGATGTTGTTCCCACAGCCTGTGCAAAACAAAATATTGCGCTGAGATTCAAAAAAAATGTAGACGCCCATCAATTCCCATGGCATCCCTAGTTCATCGGATGAGAACGGGACACGGGGCAGCAAACGACCCCAAATTAAAACAAAACCTAGCAGGTTTCATACAGGCACCTCGCTTTCATCAGACCAAAGAGATCCGGCGCGTGAGCGAGCAGACATCCCCCCAGGTGGCGCGCGCAGTCGGACTTCCCCGCCAAGCTGCGGGACGTGGGCGGCGGGTTGATCAGTGGCAGCAGATCAACCCGCCGTTTCCATTTCCAGGCAGCGATTTTCGGATCAGGGCGGACAACGAATTAAGCGCAAACGCGCAAGAGGCAGGGACAACACGTGAGCCGCAGGTTCAGAGGCGAGAGCCAACACAAGGTCGATACGAAGGGGCGGGTGTCTATCCCAGCCTCTTTTCGGCGTGTGTTGGAAGCTGGCGATCCGAACTGGAAAAGCGGCGACAACCCTGAGCTGGTCATCGTCTATGGCGACCAGCGCCGCGACTACCTTGAATGCTATACGATGGAAGCCATTGAGGAGGTCGACGCCAAGATCGACCGCATGCCGCGTGGCTCCATGCAGCGTAAGGCGCTTCAGCGTCTGTTCCACGGCCAGTCTTTCCCGACCACGGTAGACGAGACAGGCCGCCTGGTGCTGCCCGCCAAGCTTCGTAACAAGATTGATCTCAACGGCGAGGCGTTCTTCATCGCCGCCGGTGACACCTTCCAAATCTGGAAGCCCGAAACCTACGAGACCGAGGAAGAATCCTGGCAGCAAGAACTGCCGGATGACGTTGATCCGCTCTCGTTCCTGGATGGCGATATGGAGGTCTGACGGAATGGCTGCTGCTTCTGCCCCTTCCGCCCCCCACACCCCTGTTCTGCTGCGCCCCATTCTGACTGCTGTGGCGCCTGTCGAAGGCGTTTGGCTTGATGGTACCTTTGGTGCTGGCGGCTATACCCGTGGTTTTCTTGAGGCCGGGGCCGCGCGTGTGATCGCGGTGGATCGTGATCCGCTGGCCTTTGAAATGGCCGCCGAATGGGCCGGAGACTATGGCGACCGCATCACCATGCAGCAGGGCGTCTTCTCGCGCATGGATGAATATGCGCAAAACCTAGACGGCGTGGTGCTCGATCTCGGCGTTTCTTCGATGCAGCTTGATCAGGCCGAGCGCGGGTTTTCCTTTATGAAGGACGGCCCGCTCGACATGCGGATGAGCCAAGACGGCCCATCGGCTGCCGATCTGGTTAATGAAGCCGAAGAAGAGATCATCGCCAACATTCTGTTTCAGTATGGTGAAGAGCGTGCCTCCCGCCGGATCGCCAAATCGATTGTCCGCGCACGAGAAGACGCGCCGATCACCACCACATTAGAATTGGCCAAGCTGGTCGAAGGTTGTCTGCCGCGCTCGAAACCCGGCCAGAGCCACCCGGCCACGCGCAGCTTCCAAGCGCTGCGCATCGCGGTGAACAATGAATATGGCGAATTGTTTCAGGGGCTTATGGCCGCTGAGCGCGCGCTGAAGCCGGGCGGAAGACTCGCGGTTGTGACGTTCCACTCGGTCGAGGACCGCATGGTCAAACGCTTCCTCACCGCCCGCGCCGGGGCTGGGGGCAACGCCAACCGTTTCGCCCCTGCGCTGGAGCAAGAAGCGCCGCAGTTTACACTGAAATCGCGTAAGGCTATCGGGCCTGACGCGCAGGAATTGGATGAAAACCCGCGCAGCCGTTCGGCCAAACTGCGGGTCGCCACGCGCACCGATGCGCCCAGTGGTGAGATTGATGCGAAATCCATCGGCATGCCGATGGTCAGGGGGATCTGAGAGATGCGCACGGTGATGTATATCCTCACCACCATTGCCGTGGTTGGGTTGGCCTTCTGGGCGTACCGCGAGAATTACGCGACCCAGCAGGCACTAAGTGACGCCGACCGCTTGCACGCCAATATCCGCGCCGCCCATGCCCGGCTTGCCGTTTTGCGCGCCGAATGGGCGTTTCAGAACCGCCCCGACCGGCTGCGCGATCTGGCGGATCTGAACTTTGACCGTCTTGGCCTTTTGCCACTGCACCCTGGCCAATTCGGTCAGGTCGATCAAGTGACCTATCCACCCGCGCCGATGCTGCCGATCACCGATCCCGTAGATGTCTCGACCATGAATTACGACGCGCTTACCGGCGCGGATGAGTCCGAGGAGGACTTCGAATGATCCGCACCCCGCTGCGCCCTCTGGCCCGTATCCTCGACGCCCGCGAGAAAGGTGAAAACCCCGATGCGATTGAGCGCGAGAACAAGCGCATCCGCCATGAGCAGATGCGCGACAAGGCCCGGATGCGTGCCGAGGGGCGGCTTTTGGTGCTGGGCGTCTGTTTCCTTTGTGCTTTCACCGTCATTGGCGGGCGCATGGGATTGTTAGCAATGTCAGAACCTTCCGAGCCGCGCGGCCATGCGCCGGGCGCGGTGATCTCGGCCTCGCGCGCCGATATCACAGATCGCAACGGCAACCTGCTGGCCACGAATTTTGAGACCCACGCGCTTTACGCGCAGCCGCGCCATATGATCGACCCCGAAGCGGCGGCGAAAAAGCTGGTCAAAATCTTTCCCGACCTCAAGGAAGAGCGTCTGATCAAGGACTTCACTGGAAAGCGTAAGTTCCTGTGGATTAAAAAGAAAATCAGCCCTGAGCAGATGCAGGCTGTGCATGACATCGGCGATCCGGGCCTGCTTTTTGCGCCGCGCGACATGCGTCTATACCCCAATGGCTCGCTCGCAGCGCATGTGCTGGGCGGGGCGAGTTACGGCAAGGAAGGCGTCCACGCCGCCGAGGTAATCGGCGTCGCGGGGGCCGAGAAGTATTTCGATGACTATCTGCGCGATCCGGCCAATGGCGCGAAACCGCTGGAGCTGTCGCTTGACCTGACCGTGCAGGCGGCATCGGAGCGGGTGCTCTACGGCGGCATGAAGCTGATGAACGCCAAGGGCGCCACCAGCATTCTGATGGATGTGCATACCGGCGAAGTGATCTCGGTCGCCTCGCTGCCCGACTTTGACCCCAACAACCGCCCCCGTCCGCTGACCCAAGGGGATGCCTCAGACAGCCCGCTGTTCAACCGCTCGGTGCAGGGGGTTTATGAGCTGGGCTCAACCTTCAAGATTTTTGCAGCCGCGCAGGCGATTGAGTTGGGGCTGTTTAACGCAGACACCATCATCGACACCTCCGGCCCGATGAAGGTCGGCGGTTTCCGCATTGGTGAATTCCGCAACAAGAACTACGGCAAGCTGAGCGTCGCTGACATTATCGTGCACTCATCTAACCGGGGCACTGGCCGGATGGCGCTCGAGATCGGCATTGAGCGGCAGCAGGAGTTCCTAAAAAGCCTTGGTTTCTTTGAGCCGACCCCCTTTGAGATCGTCGAAGCTTCTGGCGGGAAGCCATTGCTCCCAAGCCGCTGGACCGAATTGTCGAGTGTGACGATCTCCTATGGTCACGGGTTGTCGAGCACGCCGATGCACCTTGCCGCAGGCTATGCGGCCATCGCCAATGGCGGGCGCGTGGTGAAGCCGACGTTGCTAAAACAGACCGCCCCCCAACTCGGCCCCCGCGTCATGTCAGAAGAGACCGCCGCACAGGCGCGCAATATGCTGCGCAAGGTGGTCACCGACGGCACGGCGAGCTTTGCCGAAGTGCCGGGCTATCAGATCGCGGGCAAGACCGGCACGGCGGACAAGCCGAAGCCCACCGGGGGCTATTACGAGGACAAGGTGATCAACACATTCGCCAGCATCTTCCCGATTGATAATCCCAAATATGTGCTGATCGTCACGCTGGACGAGCCGGTCGAAACCTCTGGCCCGAAACCGCGCCGCACGGCGGGTTGGACAGCCGTGCCCGTCGCCGCCGAGATGGTCCGCCGCATCGCACCTCTGTTGGGCCTGCGCCCGGCTGTTGAACCGGTCAACGACGCTGTGCTAACGCTGACCAGCAGCAACTGAAAAGACATCTCTATGACCGACCGGGCCGTATCCCTTTCCTCTCTCGGGCTGACCGCGCGGGCGGGGGCCAACCCTATGATCACCGGGATCGCCGTGGACAGCCGCGAGGTGCGTGAAGGCACGTTGTTCGCAGCCATGCCCGGCAGCCGTGTGCATGGGGCGGAATTCATTCAATATGCTCTGCGGATGGGCGCAGCAGCGGTGCTGACCGATGCCGAAGGTGCCAAGATCGCCGCCGAGGCGTTGGCAGGCTCCAACGCCGCGCTGGTGGTCTCCGACTCCCCGCGTGAGGCGCTGGCACGCACGGCGGCGCTGTGGTTCGGCGGCCAGCCCGCGACGATGATCGCGGTCACGGGCACCAACGGCAAAACCTCGGTCTCGACCTTCGTGCGCCAGATTTGGGTAGAGATGGGATTGCCTGCCGTGAACCTTGGCACCACCGGGGTTGAAGGCGCTTGGGCCGCCCCCTTGGCGCATACCACGCCCGAGCCGATCACCCTGCACCGCACCTTGGCCGAAGCCGCGCGAAACGGCATTACCCACGCGGCAATGGAAGCGTCTTCGCATGGGCTGGACCAGCGGCGGCTTGATGGGGTTACCCTGACGGCGGCGGGCTTTACCAATTTCACCCAGGATCATCTGGACTATCACGAGACCTTTGAGGCCTATTTCGACGCTAAGGCAGCACTTTTCGCCCGCGTCTTGCCCGAAGACGGCACAGCGGTGGTCAATATTGACGACGCCAAAGGCGTGGACATCGCCGCCATCGCCCGCGCACGCGGCTGCGAGGTCATCACCGTGGGCCGCGACGGGGGCGATCTTCAGCTTCAGGGCCAGCGTTTTGACGCGACGGGGCAAGACCTGCGCTTCACTTGGCGCGGCAAGACCTATCAGAAACGGCTCAACCTAATTGGCGGCTTTCAAGGCGATAACGTGCTGCTGGCGGCGGGGCTGGTCATCGCCTGTGGTGCCGATGCGCAAGAGGTTTTCGACACGCTGCCGCATCTCACCACCGTTCGGGGCCGGATGCAGCTTGCCGCCACCCGCGACAACGGCGCGGCGGTTTTTGTCGATTACGCCCATACGCCCGATGCCGTGGCCACGGCACTTTCCGCGATGCGCCCGCATGTGATGGGGCGGCTCGTGGCGATTGTCGGTGCGGGCGGCGACCGTGACCGCGTTAAACGCCCCCTGATGGGGCAGGCCGCGGCGGAGAATGCGGATATGGTGATCGTCACCGACGACAACCCGCGCAGCGAAGACCCGGCCAGCATCCGTGCCGCCGTGCTGAGCGGCGCACCCGACGCTTGGGAGGTCGGTGACCGCGCCGAAGCAATCCTGCGCGGCGTTGACGCGCTGGAGCCGGGCGACGCGCTGCTGATTGCGGGCAAGGGTCATGAAACCGGGCAGACTGTGGGTGATGACGTGCTGCCCTTTGACGATGTGGAACAGGCCAGCGTGGCCGTGGCGGCACTGGACGGGAGATTGGCATGAGCCTTTGGACAGCGACAGAAGCGGTTGAGGCCACGGGCGGTCAGGCGCAAGGCGATTGGGCATGCAACGGGGTCTCTATCGACACGCGAACTTTGCAGCCGGGCGATCTGTTTGTCGCGCTGAAAGCGGCGCGAGACGGGCATGAATTCGTGGCGGAAGCGCTTGATAGCGGCGCCGGCGCGGCGCTTGTGACCCATGTGCCAGAGGGTGTGGCCGAAGATGCGCCGCTGTTGATCGTTGAGGATGTGCAGACCGCACTCGAAGCGCTTGGCCGGGCAGGGCGTGCACGTCTGGGGCCGCAGGCCAAGGTCGCGGCGGTGACGGGCAGCGTCGGCAAGACCTCGACGAAAGAAATGCTGCTGGCGATCTTTGGCTATCAGGGCAAAGCCCATGCCAGCGTCGACAGCTACAACAACCATTGGGGCGTGCCGCTGACGCTGGCGCGGATGCCGCGTGACACGGAATTCGCGGTGATTGAGATCGGCATGAACCACCCCGGAGAGATTGCGCCCCTTGCCAAACAGGCTCAGCCCCATGCGGCGATGGTGACCAATGTCGCGGCTGTCCACCTTGAAGCCTTTAAGGATGTCGCCGCCATCGCGGTGGAAAAGGCCAGCATTTTTGACGGTATGGAGCCGGGCGGTGTAGCGGTGATCAACGCCGACCATGATCACAGCGATATCGTGCTCGACAAAGCGCTGGAGCGCGGGCTGCGCGAGACGACATTCGGGCGCAAGGGCCACCACTATATGCTGACCGATGTGAAGGTGCAGGGCGAGGCGACCGTGGCCCAAGCTGAGGTTTCAGGCGCGCCGTTGCTTTACAAAATCGCCACGCCGGGGCGGCATTTTGCCATGAACGCCCTTGGCGCGCTGGCGGTGGCCGAGGCGCTTGGCGCAGACCGGGCGCTGGCGGTGCAATCGCTGGGCCGCTGGTCGCCGTATGCAGGGCGCGGCGTGCGTGAGCAAATCCTGCTCGACCCGGTGGACAACCATCTGACGCTTGAACTGATCGACGACAGCTACAATGCCAACCCGACCTCCATGGCCGCAGCACTTGAAGTGCTGGCGGCCTCGGAAGTGACCCATGATATCGGTCGTGTCAGCAAGGGGCGGCGGATCGCCTTTGTCGGTGATATGAAAGAACTCGGCCCCGGGGCGTTGGCCCTGCACGCAGGCTTGGCCGATCTGAAGGCCACCCGCGCGCTTGACGTGGTGCATTGCGTCGGCCCGCTGATGAAGGCCTTTTACGACAATCTGCCCGAACACCAGCGCGGCGACTGGACCGAGACCGCCGAAGAGATGTTGCAAGGACTCCGCGCACGTCTCGATTCCGGCGATGTCGTGCTGATCAAAGGGTCGCTTTCGATGAAGCTGGGCAGTATTGTTGACGCCATCCGCAAAATGGGTCATCCGGTCCCGACCGCCTGATTGGCGATTAACCCCAACATGATGAGTTAGGACGCGATATATGCTCTATTGGTTGACGCTGCTGTCTGATGGCGGCGATTTCTTTAACCTGTTTCGCTATATCACCTTCCGCGCAGGCGGGGCGTTTTTCACGGCGCTTGTTTTCGGGTTCCTGTTCGGCAAACCGCTGATCGAGGTGCTGCGCAAACGGCAGGGCAAGGGTCAGCCCATTCGCGACGATGGCCCCGAAGGGCATTTCGCCAAGGCCGGCACGCCAACGATGGGCGGGCTGTTGATCGTTGGCGCGTTGCTGACATCGACCTTGCTTTGGGCGCGGCTGGACAATCCTTTTATCTGGTTGGTGCTGTTCGTTACCATGAGTTTCGCGGCCATCGGCTATGCGGACGATCATGCCAAAGTGAGCAAGCAAAATTCTGACGGCGTGCCGGGCAAAGTGCGGCTTTTGTTGGGTTTCCTGATCGCAGGCATCGCGGGCTACTGGGCCGCGCAATATCACCCTGCCGAGCTGCAGTACCAACTGGCGTTGCCGGTGTTCAAAGATACGCTTGTGAACCTTGGTATTCTGTTCGTGCCTTTCGCGATTATCGTGATTGTCGGATCGGCCAATGCGGTGAACCTTACCGATGGGCTGGATGGTCTGGCGATTATGCCGGTGATGATCGCGGCCGGGGCGCTTGGCGTTATCGCTTATGCCGTTGGACGTGTCGATTTCACCGACTACCTTGATGTGCACTATGTGCCGGGCACGGGGGAAATCCTGATCTTTACCGCTGGGATCTTCGGCGGTGGCTTGGGCTTTCTGTGGTACAACGCGCCACCCGCTGCCGTCTTCATGGGCGACACCGGTTCGCTTGCGCTTGGCGGCGCTTTGGGTGCCATCGCTGTGGCGACGAAACACGAGCTGGTGCTGGCGATTGTCGGCGGGCTCTTCGTGGTCGAGGCGCTTTCGGTCATCATTCAGGTGCTCTATTTCAAGCGCACCGGCAAGCGCGTCTTCCTGATGGCGCCGATCCACCACCACTATGAGAAAAAGGGCTGGGCAGAGCCGCAGATCGTGATCCGCTTCTGGATCATCTCGCTGATCCTCGCCCTTCTGGGGCTGGCCACGCTCAAGGTCCGCTAAGCCTAGAAGATCGACCAATCCATGTGACGCGCCAAAAGGGCCAATGCTTCGGTGCCCTTTTGGCTGTTGCCATAGCGGTTCAACCCCGGTGACCAGACCGCGATGCTGGCGCGGCCCGGGACGATCGCCAGAATTCCGCCCCCTACGCCAGATTTGCCCGGCAGGCCGACCCGGTAGGCAAAATCCCCCGACCCATCGTAATGCCCGCAGGTCAGCATCAGCGCGTTCAAACGCCGGATGCGGCTAGGTGCGACCAAGCGCGGCACCTCGGGCGCTTCGATGAGGAAGCGGCCCGCCATAGCAAGCTGTTCTACCGTCATCTCCATCGCGCAATGGTGGAAATAGGTGCCAAGCGTTCGCTCTGGCGCGTTGATGAGGTTGCCATAGGATTTTAGGAAATGGGCCAAGGCAAAGTTGCGGTGGCCGAAGTCAGTCTCGGATGCGGCGACTGTGTCGTTAATGTGGATGTCATCGGTGCCCGCAGCTTCGCGCACGAAGCGCATGATCTCGGCCAGTGCCTCGCGTGGCTCACGGTTGCCCAAAACCTCGTCAGTGGTAACAATCGCGCCTGCATTGATGAACGGATTGCGCGGGCGGCCCTGTTCCTGCTCCAACTGCACGATGGAGTTGAACGCCCGCCCGGAAGGTTCGCGCCCGACGCGGTGCCATAGTTGATCGCCAGACCGGCCAAGGGCGATGGCCAGGGTAAAGACCTTGGTGATCGACTGCACCGAAAAGGGCACCTGTGTGTCGCCCGCCACATGGCATTGGCCGTCTGCCGTCACCACCGCGATGCCGAACTGCGCCGGATCCACCGTGGCCAGTTGCGGAATATAGGCCGCCACATCGCCCCAATGGTCATCTTCGCGCATCATGTCATTGAGGCGCGGCAACACATCGTTAAGGTCAGGTTTGGCGGGGCTGGACATCTTGGACGGCCTCTGGCTTGTGATGAGCGCATCATGCCCCCATTCTGGGGCCAACGGGTAGCAGGGGATTACAGATGATTCCAGTACAGGGCTTGGAAGGCGCACGCGTGGCGGTGCTGGGGTTGGGCCGCTCTGGCCTGAGCGCAGCGCGCGCGTTGCAGGCGGGCGGGGCCAAGGTAAGCTGTTGGGATGATGACCCAGCCGCACGGGCGCGGGCCGAGGGGGAGGGGTTTGCCTGTGTTGACCTCAACAGCCCCGGCGCGCTCGACAAAATCACCCGGCTGATCGTCAGCCCCGGCATTCCACACCTCTATCCTGCGCCAAACCCTGTGGTTGCGGCGGCCCTCGTCGCGGGGGTGCCGGTTGATAATGACATTGGCCTCTTTTTTCAAAGCTTTGCGACACTGGCGTGGGATCACTACGATGTGGCACCGCGCGTCGTGGCCGTGACTGGCTCGAACGGCAAATCCACCACATCGGCGCTGATCCATCACATTTTGGAGCATGTCGGGCGGCCCTGCCAATTGGCGGGCAACATCGGGCGCGGCGTGCTGGACCTTGATCCGGCCGTGGATGGCGAAGTCGTCGTGCTGGAACTCAGCAGCTATCAGACCGAACTTGCCCGCGCGCTAACGCCCGATGTGGCAGTGTTTACCAATCTCAGCCCCGACCATCTGGACCGTCACGCAGGCATGGGCGGCTACTATGCCGCGAAGCGTCGGCTGTTTTCCGAAGGCGGGCCAGACCGCGCCGTCATCGGTGTGGACGAGGCCGAGGGCCGCTTTCTGGCGGGCCAGTTGAGTGAGGGGCCAAGCGATGACCGGGTGATCCGTATCAGTGCGGAGACAAAGCTTTCCGGCCCCGGCTGGCAGGTCTTTGCCCGCAAAGGGTTTTTGAGCGAATACCGCCGTGGCAAACAAGTCGGATCGATCGATCTGCGCGGCATCCAAGGGCTGCCGGGGGCGCATAACCACCAGAACGCCTGTGCTGCCTATGCGGCCTGCCGCGCGCTCGGCCTTGCCCCGCGCGTGATCGAGGCGGCGTTTCACAGTTTCGGCGGCTTGCCCCACCGCAGCCAGACCGTGGCCGAGGCGAATGGCGTGCGCTACGTCAACGACAGCAAGGCCACCAATGTCGACAGCGCGGCCAAGGCGCTGGCGGCGTTCAAAAACATCCGCTGGATCTGCGGCGGGTTGGAGAAGGAAGGCGGGCTGAAAGGTCTGGCGGAGGCCCAAGGGTCGGTACGCAAGGCCTATGTCATTGGCCGCGAGGCCGCGCATTTTGCCATGCAGTTGACGACCGAAGCCGAAGTCTGCTGCACGATGGAAAAAGCCGTGGCGCGCGCGGCGGCAGAGGCGGAAGAGGGCGATGTCGTCCTGCTTGCCCCGGCTGCGGCGAGTTTCGATCAATATGACAATTTCGAACGGCGCGGTGAGGATTTCGTGGCGCAGGTGCAAAGGGCGCTGGCGGAGTAGGGCGCGCCCTTATCCGCCAATCGCCCGCGCCGCGGCCATGCCCGAGGACCACGCCCACTGGAAGTTGTACCCGCCCAGCCAGCCGGTCACGTCCACGGCTTCGCCGATGAAATAGAGGCCGGGCACGTCTTTCGCTGCCATGGTTTTCGATGAAAGCTCATCGGTATCCACGCCGCCAAGGGTCACCTCCGCCGTGCGGTAGCCTTCGGTGCCGCCGGGGTGCAATTGCCAATTCTGTAGCGCGTCGACGAAGCTGGTCAGCCGTGCGTCCGACCAATCAGCGAGGTTGCCCGAGAGGTCGAACTCTTGCCCCAAATACTCAACCAACCGCGACGGCAAGTGCTGCGCGAGGATGGTGGTAAAGTTGCGCCGCCCGGACTGCTGCCGCTGGTCGCGCAATGCGCCCAGAAGGGTGCCCTCAGGGGCGAGGTTCACCGTGATCGCTTCGCCCTCGTGCCAGTAAGATGACGCCTGCAAAACCGCAGGGCCAGAGAGACCCCGGTGGGTGAACAACAGCGCCTCGTCAAATCCCGTGGTCCCGGCTGTGATACGGGCGGGGGTGGCCACCCCGGCCAGCGGCGCAAAGCGGCCTTCGGCAAAGGTGAAGGGCACCAGCCCCGCGCGCGTGTCCGTCACTTTCAGGCCGAACTGGCGCGCGATGTCATAGGCGATGCCGGTCGCGCCCATCTTGGGGATCGATTTGCCGCCCGTGGCGATCACGAGGTTGCGCGCGGTGACTTTCACTTTCTTATCAGGTGTTTGCAGGTCAAAGGTGAAGTGCCCGTCGATACCGGCAAAATTGCTGGCGCTGCTTTGCAACTGCAGATCAACCCCGGCCTGCTGCATCAGCCCGCGCAGCATGGCGATGATCTCTTTCGCGCTGGTATCGCAGAAAAGCTGACCCAAGGTTTTTTCATGCCACGCGATGCCGTGGCGATCGACAAGCTCGATAAAATCCCACTGGGTATAGCGCGCCAGCGCAGATTTAGCGAAATGCGGGTTCTGGCTCAGGAATGCCTGCGGCTCGCAATACATATTGGTGAAGTTGCAGCGCCCGCCGCCCGAGATGCGGATCTTTTCGCCCGGCGCTTTCGCGTGATCGACGATCAACACACGCCCGCCCGCGTGGGCGGCGCACATCATGCCGGCGGCTCCGGCTCCGATAATGGCTGTATCGACTTGCATGGGCGCGCTCTGCCCGAATGCGCAGGCCCGGTCAAGAAGACGTGACTGCGGTTGTCGGATCACTAATGCGTCATAGTTGGGGAACAGACGCAATTTAGACAGGAGCAGAGAATGACCAAATTGACCGCAGAACAAGATTTCCCGAAAATGAACGTGGCTAAACTCGGCGGCGGCACGCTGACCTTGGGCCAACCGCAAGAGGGGCGCGACTGGCAGTTGGTGGTGGTCTACCGCGGCCTACACTGCCCGATCTGCAAAAAGTACCTCGCGCAGCTTGAGAAACTGCAAAGCCAGTTTCATGAGATCGGCGTTGATGTGATCGCGGTCTCGGGCGATCCAGAAGAAAAGGCCAAATCCATGGCCGAGGAAGACAATCTGACCCTGCCCATCGGCTATGATCTGAGCCTCGCTCAGATGGCAGACCTCGGCCTTTATATCTCTGATCCGCGCAGCCCGCAGGAAACCGACCGGCCCTTCGCCGAGCCTGCGACCTTTGTGATTAACGAGGAAGGTAAGCTGCAGATCATCGACATCTCCAACGCGCCCTTTGCGCGCCCCGATTTGGAAGGTCTGCTGAACGGGCTCAAGTTTATCCGCGACAAAGGCTACCCAGTGCGCGGTACCCACAAGGCTGCTTGATCGCTCAATGGCGGGGCCTTGCACGGCCCCGCCGACTCTACGCGCCGCCTACGGGTGAAATGCACTAGCTTCATATAACAATTCGGGCTACTCTGCCCGGATGAGACCCCGCAAAGGGGCCGTTGAGGCAGCTAAGGCAGATACCCATGACAGAGATGGTCTATGGCGCGGTCCCGGTACGGGATGGTGAACCGATTCTTCCAAAATGGTGGCGTACAGTCGACCGTTGGGCGTTGTCCGGCGTGTTGATTTTGTTTGCCGTTGGCATCTTGCTGGGGCTGGCTGCGTCGCCGCCTTTGGCGTCGAAAAACGGCTTTGATCCCTTCCACTATGTGCAACGGCAAGCGTTCTTCGGCGGATTGGCGTTGATTGCGATGCTGTTGACCTCGATGATGTCGCCGACACTGGTCCGGCGTCTGGCAGTGCTGGGGTTTGTCCTTTCCTTCGTAGCGCTGGCCCTGCTGCCCTTCTTTGGCACCGACTTTGGCAAAGGCGCCACGCGCTGGTACTCGCTGGGCTTTGCCTCGCTTCAGCCGTCTGAATTTCTCAAGCCCGGTTTTATGGTCGCCGCTGCATGGATGATGGCCGCCGCGACCGAGATAAACGGCCCTCCGGGCAAAACTTGGTCCTTTGCGCTGTGTATCTCCATCGTGCTGATGCTGGCGATGCAGCCTGACTTTGGCCAAGCTTGCCTTGTGCTCTTTGGCTGGGGCGTGATGTATTTCGTTGCTGGCGCGCCGATGGTACTGCTGGTTGGCATGGCAGGGCTGGTGGTTCTGGCAGGCACCTTCGCCTACTCCAACTCCGAACACTTCGCGCGGCGTATTGACGGCTTTCTCAGCGTTGATGTCGACCCGACAACCCAGCTTGGCTATGCCACCAATGCCATCCGCGAGGGCGGGCTGTTTGGCGTCGGCGTGGGCGAGGGCGAAGTGAAATGGTCGCTGCCCGACGCGCATACCGACTTTATCATTGCTGTCGCCGCTGAGGAATATGGCCTTATTCTGGTCGTCTGTATCATTGCTCTATATACTGTTGTGGTTGTCCGCTCGCTGCTACGGTTGGTGCGCGAGCGTGACCCTTTCATCCGGCTGGCCGGAACCGGGCTGGCCTGCACATTCGGAGTACAGGCGATGATTAACATGGGTGTGGCAGTGCGGCTTTTGCCGGCAAAAGGCATGACCTTGCCCTTCGTCAGCTACGGCGGCTCTTCGGTGATCGCCAGCGGCATTGCCGTGGGCATGCTCTTGGCCTTTACCCGCTCACGCCCACAGGGTGAGATCAGCGACATTCTAGGCCGGGGCCGCCGCTGATGGCCGCGCCACTGCTGATCATCGCCGCCGGGGGGACCGGTGGGCATATGTTTCCGGCACAGGCGCTGGCTGAGGTGATGTTGCAGCGTGGCTGGCGGGTGAAACTCAGCACCGACGCGCGTGGGGCGCGCTATACGGGGGGCTTTCCAGAAGCGGTCGAAATTACCCAGATCAGCAGCGCCACCTTTGCCCGTGGCGGGGTCGCTGCCAAGGCTCTGGTGCCCTTTCGTATCGCCTCTGGTGTGGTGCGCGCGGGGCTGAACATGCTGCGCGACCGGCCTTCAGTCGTTGTGGGCTTTGGTGGCTATCCGTCGATCCCGGCCCTTGGCGCCGCTTGGGCGCTGCGGATGCCACGGATGATTCATGAACAGAACGGTGTTCTGGGCCGCGTGAACGAGATTTTTGCCAAACGTGTGCATGCGGTGGCCTGTGGCATCTGGCCCACCAAACTGCCCGAGGGCGTGCAGGGCTGGCACGTCGGCAATCCGGTGCGCGCGAGTGTTTTGGACCGTGCAGGGGCCGCCTATATTCCGCCCGGTGACTATCCAATGGAAGTGCTGGTGATGGGCGGCAGCCAAGGCGCGCGCATCTTAAGTGACGTGGTGCCTCCGGCACTGGCCGCTCTGCCGATGAACATGATCCGCAACATCCGCGTCAGCCATCAGGCCCGCGACGAAGACGGTCAGCGGGTTGCTGATTACTATGCCGACTCCGGCATCAGCGCCGATGTGCGCCCCTTCTTTGACGACGTGCCGCGCCGCATGTCCGAAGCGCAGCTGGTGATCAGCCGCTCGGGCGCGTCGAGTGTGGCAGACCTGTCAATCATTGGACGGCCTTCGATCCTGATCCCCTTTGCCGCCGCAGCCGGGGACCATCAAACCGCCAATGCCCGTGGCTTGGTCGAGGCCGGAGCCGCGATCATGGTGCCTGAGCGTAAGGCGAACCCCGAGATCATGACCGAGCAAATCCTCGCGGTGCTGGAGATGCCCCAAGGGGCGTTGCAGATGTCGCGGGCCGCGCTTTCGGTCGGCAAACCGGATGCGGCCGAGACACTGGCTGATATGGTTGAACAGCTTGCATCCCACGGCACGCTGACCCCCGCAGAAGAGGAATACCCCCAATGAACGCCGCCGCCACCAAGCTGCCGACCGATGTCGGCCCGATCCACTTCGTCGGCATCGGCGGTATTGGTATGTCCGGCATCGCCGAGGTGTTGTTGAACCACGGCTACAAGGTGCAGGGGTCTGACCTGAAAACCACCAAAATCACCGTGCGGCTGGCCGAATTGGGCGGGCGCATCTTTGAAGGCCAAGCGGCTGAGAATATCGAAGGGGCGGCGGTGATCGTGATCTCTTCGGCGATCAAGCCGGGCAATGCCGAGTTGGACGAGGCCCGCCGCCGTGGCTTGCCGGTGGTGCGCCGCGCCGAGATGTTGGCCGAGTTAATGCGCCTGAAATCCAACATCGCCGTGGCGGGCACTCATGGCAAAACGACGACCACCACGCTGGTGGCCGAACTGCTCGTTGCGGGGGGCATTGACCCCACTGTGGTAAACGGCGGCATCATCCACGCCTATGGGTCCAACGCGCGGATGGGGCAGGGCGAATGGATGGTGGTTGAGGCCGATGAGAGCGACGGCACCTTTAACCGACTGCCCGCAACCATTGCGATCGTCACCAACATCGACCCCGAGCATATGGAGCATTGGGGTGATTTCGACACGTTACGGCAAGGCTTTCTGAACTTCGTGTCCAACATTCCTTTCTACGGTCTGGCCGTCTGCTGCACCGATCACCCCGAAGTGCAGTCTTTGGTAGGCAAGCTGACAGACCGCCGCGTCATGACCTATGGCTTTAATGCGCAGGCCGATGTCCGCGCGGTGGGGCTACATTACAAGGACGGCGTGGCGCATTTCGATGTGCATCTGCAGTCCGAGGACATGGTCATTGAAAACTGCGCCCTGCCGATGCCGGGTGATCACAACGTCTCGAACGCGCTGGCGGCAGTGACCGTGGCGCGGCACCTCGGCATGAAGCTAGAGCAGATCCGCGCCGCCTTGGGCAGTTTCGGCGGCGTTAACCGTCGCTTTACCCGCGTGGGCGAAGTTGATGGGGTGACGGTCATTGATGACTATGGCCACCACCCGGTCGAAATCTCTGCCGTGCTCAAAGCTGCGCGGCAGGCCAGCAAGGGGCGTGTTATCGCAGTTCACCAACCGCACCGCTACTCGCGTCTAAGCCATCACTTTGATGAGTTCTGCGCCTGTTTTAACGACGCCGATGTCGTGGGCATCACCGATGTCTATGCCGCGGGCGAAGAGCCGATCCCCGGTGCCGACCGCGATGGTCTGGTTGCGGGCCTCATCCAACACGGACACCGCCACGCCTATGCGGTCGAGGATGCGGAGGCGTTGACCCAGCTGGTCCTACGCGAGGCGCGACCGGGTGATATGGTCGTCTGCCTTGGGGCTGGTACGATCAGCGCATGGGCCAACGATCTGCCGGAGGCGCTGCGCGCCGCCAAAGAGGCCGCCGCGTGACCTTGGTCTGGCTGTCGATCCTCTGGGTCTTCGCCGCCGTGACCGTGGCCATGCTGCCTCTGCGTTCCCAGTATCTGCCGGGGGTGATCTTGCTGATCGCCGCCCCGGCTTTGATCATCGCCATCGGGATGACCTATTCATGGGCCTTGGCGCTGCTGGCGCTTTTGGCGTTCCTGTCAATGTTCCGTAATCCGCTGCGCTATCTTTGGGTGCGGCTGCGGGGCCGGAAACCGGAGCTGCCGAAATGAGCCTTTCTCTCATCCTCGCCTGTTTTTGGTTCGTCATTGCGAACATTCTGGCCATGACGCCGAGCAAGGATTTCCACTGGCGCAGCGCCTATATGCTGATCGCTGCCGGCATTCCAATCGTTGGCTTTGTCACCGCGCAGCATGGCCCGTGGCTAGGTCTGTTGGTGCTGGCGGGGGGCTGTTCGGTGCTGCGTTGGCCCGTGATCTATTTCGCGCGCTGGCTGCGCCGTGGGGCAGGGCGGGTCAAAGGGCCAGCAGAATGACCCTCACGCCCACGCTTGTCGCGCTGTTGGCTGTTTTCGCACTATGGCTGATCGCTTGTATCTGGACCGGCTTTCGCGCGCGTGTGCTGTGGTTCTTTGTCGTGTTGGCCGTTGGTCTGTCACTCAACGCCATTTGGATGGTGTTTGGGCTGAATGCGCGGGTGTTTGAGCCGCATGCGCTTTTGGCGCAGGTCTCGGTCCTGCTCTACGCCGTGGGCGGATTTGGGCTGGGCTGGCTGGCGGGCCGCGTGGCCAAGCGCTGGCGCGAAAGCCGTGTTGATGATCCGCGCTCTTGATGGTTTGCTCTGTCGTGGAAATGAGCTAAGTCCCGCGCCATGAATACGCTGAATATCCCCGACCTGCGCGGCAGGCTTACCCCGAACCGCGATCTGAACGATCTGACATGGCTGCGCGTTGGCGGCCCTGCGGATTATCTGTTCCAACCTGCCGATATTGAGGATCTGTGCCTCTTCATGCGCCGTTTGCCGCAAGCAGTGTCGGTTTTCCCGATGGGGGTGGGCAGCAATTTGATCGTGCGCGATGGCGGGCTTCGGGCTGTGGTGATCCGGTTGGGCCGTGGCTTTAACGGGATCGAGATTGACGGCGACCGTGTGACCGCAGGGGCGGCAGCGCTGGATGCCCATGTGGCGCGCAAAGCGGCGGACGCGGGGCTGGACCTCACCTTTCTGCGCACCATCCCCGGCAGCATCGGCGGAGCCTTGCGCATGAATGCAGGCTGTTATGGCACCTACACGGCGGATCATTTCGTCTCGGCTCAGGCCGTGACCCGCGCGGGCGAGGTGGTGACCCTCACCGCCGATGACCTTAATTTCCGCTATCGGCAGTCTGATCTGTCGCCTGGCGCGGTGCTGATCGGTGCGACCTTTGCGCCGCCCAAGGGGGAGCCCGAGGCGCTGCATGCGCGGATGGAGGAACAGCTCGCCAAACGCGATGAGACCCAGCCCACTAAGGACCGCAGTGCCGGATCGACCTTCCGTAATCCGGCGGGGTTCTCCTCGACCGGGAAGGCAGATGATGTGCACGACCTAAAGGCGTGGAAGGTGATCGACGACGCCGGAATGCGCGGGGCCACCGTGGGCGGCGCACAGATGAGCCCGAAACACTCCAACTTCCTCATCAACACCGGAGACGCTACCGCCCATGATCTCGAAACCTTAGGCGAAGAGGTGCGAAAAAAGGTTTACGCTTCAAGCGGTATAGGGCTAGAATGGGAAATTATGCGCATCGGTGAAAAATTGGGTGATCCGGTGTCGCAGGGCTGAGGCTTTGGCTGGCAGCTAAGTGACGGCAAAACAAAGATAACAATGATAGGGGCCGCAAACGGCCCAAGGCAAAGAGGCACTTTGGTGGGTAAGTCGAGCGGACAGACCCCGACAGTGGCGGTATTAATGGGCGGCCCCTCGGCAGAGCGCGAGGTGTCCTTGTCCAGTGGGCGTGCATGCGCCGCTGCCTTGCGGGAACATGGCGGATATAACGTGATCGAGGTCGAAGCCGACCGCGACCTCGCTGCTGTTTTGACCGACCTCAAGCCCTATGCCGTTTTGAATTGTCTGCATGGTCGTTGGGGTGAAGATGGCTGTGTGCAGGGGCTGCTTGAGTGGCTCCATATCCCTTACACGCATTCTGGTGTGCTGGCTTCGGCGCTGGCAATGGACAAGCAACGCTCCAAGGATGTGTTCCGCCACGCGGGGCTGCCGGTGCTGGAAAGTATCATCGCGCCCAAAGCCGATGTCATGGCAAGCCATGTGATGGCGCCGCCCTATGTGGTCAAACCCAATAACGAAGGCTCCTCGGTCGGCGTTTATTTGGTGGCCGAGGAAAACAACGGCCCGCCGCAACTCTCGGAAGATATGCCTGCCGAGGTGATGGTTGAAACCTTCGCGCCGGGGCGCGAGCTGACCACCACCGTGATCGGCGACCGCGCGCTGGCAGTGACGGATATCATCACCACCGGTTGGTACGACTACGACGCGAAATACAAGCCCGGCGGCTCGCGCCATGTGGTGCCCGCCGATCTGCCGCAAGAGATTACCGATCTGTGTTTCGACTATGCCCGCCGCGCCCATGAAGC
>Ga0209345_10000391_pt1 | contig 56837 bp, 60 predicted proteins | sample Cruoilmetagenom7_FD_187294 | JGI IMG/M metagenome (GOLD analysis project Ga0209345, IMG submission 187294) | Oil polluted marine microbial communities from Coal Oil Point, Santa Barbara, California, USA - Sample 7 (SPAdes) (version 2) | ecosystem: Environmental > Aquatic > Marine > Oil seeps ... | reverse complement strand
GCGCGAGGCAGGAATAGCCGCGGATTTCGGCGTTCCATGCCAATGCAAGGGCCTTTGCCGCGGAGATGCCGATACGGACGCCGGTAAAGCTTCCGGGACCGCAATTGACCAGAATTTTATCCGCTTTGCCGCGGTCGGGTAGTTTTGCAATTGCCGGGATCAGCTTTTCCGCATGCCCGCGCCCGATTTCGGCATAATCAGAGGCGATCAGCGCGCCGTCCTCAAACAAGGCAACGGAACAGGCAACGGTGGCGGTATCAATCGCGAGAAGGCGGAGGCCCATCGACGCGTCAGATCACGCTGTTGAATTTTTCGAATTCGGGTCGCGGGCTGCGCTCAAATATGGTTGCTGGATCGCCATAGCCGAGTGTCGAGATGAAATTGGATTTAACATTGGGCTGATCTCCAAAAAACTCCTTGTCGACGCCATCATTGTCAAAGCCGGACATAGGGCCGGTATCCAGGCCGACCGCGCGGGCCGCTAGAATGAAATAACCGCCCTGTAGCGAACTGTTCCGCATAGCATGTATTTTTCGCGCTTCGGGATCACCGGAAAACCAGCTTTTTGCGTCAGCATGGGGAAAAAGCTCCGGGAGATGTTCGTGAAAATCCAGGTCCATGCCGATGATTACGGCAACGGGAGCCTTGCGGATTTTCTCTTGATTGCCTTCTGCTGACAGATCGGCAAGGCGGTTACGCGCCTCTTGGCTGTGGCACCAGACAAGACGGGCAGGCAGCATGTTCGCGCTGGTGGGGCCCATTTTCATCAAATTCCAGATGGCATGCAACTGGTCTACCGACACCGGCTTGTCGGAATAACCGTTATAGGTACGAGCTTCGAGAAACAGCTGGTCCAGCGTCGCTTTGTCCAATGGAGCGTTCATTGATCTGCCTTTGTGTAAATATGGAAACTTATGCCGCGCGGACTTCGGTAACCTCGGGAACATAATGTTTCAATAAAGACTCGATGCCATGTTTCAGCGTCGCCGATGATGACGGACATCCCGCACAGGCACCCTGCATCTTCAGGAAGACGGTGCCTTTGTTGAAGCCGCGATAAATGATGTCACCGCCGTCGTTGGCAACGGCCGGACGAACCCGGGTCTCGATCAATTCCTTGATCTGCGCTACGATATCCGCATCCTCGGGATCGTCATGTACAACTTCTTCGGGTGGTACTGTGATATCTCCAGCGCTGCCAGGCTTGAACAAGGGCAATCCGGCGGAAAAATGGTCGAGCAATATGCTGAGCACCTGAGGCTTCTGATCACTCCAGTCGGCACCCGGACCGCAAGTGACCGAGATAAAATCAGAACCGAAAAAAACGCCAGTCACGTCAGCAAGCGTGAACAGCGCCTCGGCAAGCGGTGATATTTCGGCATCTTCCGGCGACGCGAAGTCACGCGTTCCTTCTGTCATGACCGGCTGATCGACCAGGAATTTCAGGGTCGAGGGGTTTGGTGTTTTTTCGGTTTCTATAAGCATGTTTCTTATCTGGCGATTATTGACGGCGCTATCAAGAGCTAACCACTTTGCGGTCGCCCTATTTGACCGGAATGTTTGGAATATTCACTGGCCAGTAATATTGGCCCTGCTTATACCAACGCCATGAACCCAATATCTTCCGGTCTGATCCGATGTTTTTCTTTTTCCTGTCTCGCCATATGCCTGCTTGTGCTGCCCGGTGTGGCTACCGCTCAGAGCACGACCGCGCAGGCCGAAAGCGCGGAAACGCAACCGTGGCTATATAAAAACAGCGATGTTCCGGTCGACAAGAGCTGGGTCTTTGGCGAACTGGACAATGGCTTGCGCTATGCGGTCAAACATAATGGAGTCCCGCCAGGACAGGTATCGATCCGGTTGCGGATGGATGTTGGCTCTTTGATGGAGACCGATCAGGAGCGTGGGTTCGCCCATTTCATGGAGCATCTGACCTTTCGCGGATCGACCCACGTGCCCGATGGCGAAGCGAAGCGGGTGTGGCAGCGACTGGGCGCGACATTTGGAAGTGATAGCAATGCCGAAACGACGCCGACGCAAACCGTTTACAAGCTGGACCTGCCGAATGCCAGCAGGAGCAGCCTCGATGAAAGCCTGAAAATATTATCGGGGATGGTGAGCTCTCCTGGTTTGAGCGTGACCTCGATCAATGCGGAGCGTCCGGTCGTGCTGGCCGAGTTGCGCGAACGCGCCGGGCCACAGTCCAAAGTGCAGAATGCCACCCGGGAATTATTCTTTGCGGAACAACGTCTGGCCAACCGCGCTCCGATCGGCACACCGGAAACTTTAAGCGCGGCAACGCCTCAAATGCTGCAGCTATTTCATCAACGCTGGTATCGTCCCGAACACGCCGTGATTGTGATCGCCGGAGATGGTGATCCGGTACTATTCGAAGAGTTGATAAAAGAACATTTCTCTGACTGGCGGGGAAAAGGCAAAGCGGGGACGATTCCCGATTTTGGAAAGCCGGGAGATACGGACGATATCAGCCGGGTGGTTGTCGAGCCTACTTTGCCCCGGTTTATTTCGATGGTCATTGCCCGGCCATGGCAACAGGTTGCGGATACGATCGTATATAACCAGCAAATTCTGATCGACCTGCTTGCGATGCAGATGATCAACCGCCGTCTGGAAGCGCGCGCACGCGCGGGCGGGAGCTTTCTTCAGGCCAGCGTAGGGCAGGATGATGTCAGCCGCTCGCTGGACGGGACATTTATCAGTATTGTTCCACTCGGCGATGACTGGAAAGCTGCTCTCGACGATGTCCGGGCGGTGATCGCCGATGCGACAACGATTGCCCCTTCCGAAGCCGATATTGCTCGTGAAATTGCAGAATTTGATGCAGCGCTGGCTATCGGCGTCGAAAGCTACCAGACCGAATCGGCACGCAAACAGGCTGATGATATCGTCAACGCTGTCGACATCCGTGAGACGGTCGCCACGCCGCAGGTCGCACTGGATGTTTTCCGTGCTATGCGGGATTTGTACACGCCCGAAAGGCTTCTTGATTCCACACGCAACCTGTTCACCGGTGTTTCCACGCGCGCTTTGATGACATCGCCCAGTCCTATTGAAGATGGGAAGATCAAACTCGCCCAGGCGTTGCGAAATGACGTCGATGCGGCGAGCGACGTCCGGGTCACGCAATCCGACATCGGGTTTGAAGCGCTACAGAAAATCGGGAAAAAGGGCGCCATCAAATCGTCACGGGAAATTGAGCGTTTCGGTGTAGAGGCGCTGGAACTCGAGAATGGTGTGCGGGTATTGATGTTCCCGAATAATTCTGAACGCAACAAGATCATGGTCAACGCGCGGTTCGGAAAAGGCTATAGCGGCCTGTCTCCCCATCAGGAATCACTGGCATGGTCGGGCGCATTGGCTTTGATGGCCAGCGGTGTCGGCGATCTGGGCCAGGAGGAACTCGATAAAATCACAACCGGCCGGCGGATAGGACTTGGTTTCGGGATCGATAATGATGCGTTTGAGATCAGGGCCGATACGAGACCGTCCGATCTTGAGGACCAATTACATTTGATCGCTGCAAAATTGGCCTTTCCGCGATGGGATCCGGCGCCGGTTATCCGCAGCAAAGCTGCATCGCTGATCGGCTACGACAGTTTTTCGGCGTCACCGCAGGCCGTTATGGAACGGGACCTTGAATGGCTGTTGCACGGTAAAGATCCGCGCTGGAAGACCCCGGACAAAGAGGATTTCGAACAACTTAATGCCGAGAATTTCAGACGATTCTGGGAACCGATCCTCGCAAGCGGTCAGATTGAGCTGATGCTATTTGGCGATTTTGACCGGGATCAGGCTGTCGAGTCCATCCTCAAGACCTTCGGCGCAATGAAAAAGCGAAAGCCGGTTGCGGTTCAGCCCGATGCATTGTCACCGCAATTACCGGCTCCGCAGGCCGGTCCGGAAATTCTGGTTCATAAAGGTGATCAGGATCGGGCTGCTGCGATGGTGGCCTGGCCCACCGGTGGCGGACTTGAAAATATCCGTGAAAGCCGAAAACTGGAAGTGCTGGTTTCCATTTTTAACGATCGGCTGTTTGAAATTCTCCGCTCTCAGCAGGGCGCAAGCTATAGTCCGCAAGTTGTCAACAGTTGGCCGCCGGAGTTTCAGTCAGGAGGCTATATCGGTGCGCAGAGTCAGCTGACTCCCGATAATATCGACCGCTTTTACAATGTTGTTGATTTGATAGCCAGGGATCTGCGGCAAACGCCGGTCAGTGCGGATGAGCTGCAGCGCGTGGTGGAACCCTTGCGTCAGCTTATTGCCCGGGCGAGTAGTGGTAACAGCTTCTGGATGAGTCAGATGGAGGGCGCAAGTTTCAATCCTGAGAAATTTGTCGCCCTGCAGACTCTGCTCAGTGATTATACCGTTATAACCCCGGAAGAAGTGCAGGCACTGGCCGTCAAATATCTTGATGACAGCAAAAAGTGGAAGCTCGCAGTCCTGCCGGAATCGAACGAGGTCGCGACCAATGACAACGAACCAGTGGCGCGGCCAGAAAAGCGCGCGGTCAGCAACTAGATTGAATCGACCAGCGCCAATATCTGTTCGTTGGTAGGGCGCTTCTTGAAATCACCGGATACGGATTTCGCGATAATCTTGCCCTTCTGGTCGATTGCGAAAACCGAGGCATAAGGGACGCCGACGGCGCGACCTTCGGTATATTGCGGGTCACGCAAGCCAAAGGCATCAATCGCCGCTGACGGTTGATCGGACAGCATCTGATATTGCAACATCTGGTTTCCCGAGAAGCGGTCCTGACTGTCAGGGCTGTCATACGAAAGCCCGTAAAGATTATAGCCACGCTCCTTGAGGTCATCGACAATAGCGTTGATCGATTTCAATTGCGTCTGGCAATAGGGGCACCATTCGACCGACCTGGTAAAGACAATGAGGGCAGGGCCGTTTTCGAGAATTTCCCCGAGGGTGGTCTTGCCGTCGCTGGTCTGCAGACTGGCTGCAAGCGGTGCCTGTTCTCCAACCGCCAGACCGACCTCGATACTTTCCGCCTCGGTGATCGGTGCTACGACGGTTTCCCGTTTATTTTCGACCTGCTCGGTGGTTTTTGCGCCATCGTTAGGAGCGGGTTCGGAACAGGCCGACAGGGTGACCGCTGCGACCGATGACAACAAGAGGGCGGTTCGCTTCATGATAGTCTCCATCTGATTATCTTTGTCACCATTCGCGTTGCACAGTGATTTCGTTACAGCTACCAAATTAGGTCCGTGATGATCTTGTCATCTCATGCCATATCGGGATATCATCACAGGATATATTTGGACAGATCGGTATCTTTGGCCACATCCGAAAGCTGCTTGTCGACATAGGCGGCGTCGACGATGATTTCTTCGCCGACACGGTCTTCCGCATTGAAGCTGATGTCTTCGAGCAGTTTTTCCATGACGGTCTGGAGGCGGCGAGCGCCGATATTCTCAACCGTCTCGTTCACATTCGCCGCGATTTTGGCCAGCGTGCTGATAGCATCTTCAGTGATGTTGATCGTGACATCTTCCGTGCCGAGAAGAGCGATATATTGTTCGGTCAAATTGGCTCTGGTTTCGGTCAATATCCGGACGAAATCCTCTTCGGTCAACGCCCGCAATTCAACACGGATGGGCAAACGGCCCTGTAATTCCGGCAGCATGTCGCTGGGTTTGGATACGGAAAAGGCACCCGAAGCGACGAACAGGATATGGTCCGTTTTCATCGGGCCATATTTGGTTGCCACCGTTGTTCCCTCGATCAGGGGCAGAAGATCACGCTGAACGCCTTCCCGACTGACCGATCCGCCCCGCACATCGCTCACCGCGATCTTGTCGATTTCGTCGAGGAAGACAATGCCGTTGGATTCGGCATCGGTGATTGCGGCGCGCGAAATATCATCGTCGTCCAGACGCTTGTCGGATTCTTCCTCGATCAGCTTGTCCCAGGCATCGGCTACGCGCATTTTTCTGCGCTTCAGACGATTTTGGTTGAAGGCTTTGCCCATCATGTCGGACAAGTTGATCATGCCAACCTGTCCTCCCATGCCGGGAATATCCATCGGCATATTCGGGGTGTCTTCTACTTCGATCTCGATCTCGGTATCGTTCATATGATTGTCGACCACCCGTTGGCGAAAGCTTTCCCGGGTCGCTTCGCTGGCGCTCTCACCACATAGAACATCAAGCAGCCGTTTCATGGCCGCTTCTGCTGCCGCATCGTGGACTGCGAGACGTCGACGCTCGCGTTCCAGCCGCACCGCTTCTTCGGCGAGATCGCGGGCAATTTGTTCGACATCACGGCCGACATAGCCGACTTCCGTAAATTTGGTGGCCTCGACCTTGATAAATGGTGCATCCGCGAGTTTTGCCAGACGCCTCGAAATTTCGGTTTTGCCGCAACCGGTGGGCCCGATCATCAGGATGTTTTTCGGAGTCACTTCATCGCGCAGTTCCGCAGGCAGTCTTTGCCGGCGCCAGCGGTTGCGCAAAGCGACGGCGACAGCGCGTTTTGCTTCTTTCTGTCCGATAATATGTTCATCCAACGCCTTGACAATGGCTTTGGGGGTCAGGTTCGCCTGCATGCTATACTCTCTTCATTCTTGGTTGTTGGCGGTCCGACAGAAATCAGCTGTCGCTCTTGAGCGTTTCAATCGTGACCTGATCATTGGTGTAGACACAGATTTCTGCTGCGATCTCCATGGCCTTTTTGGCCAGTTTCTCCGCGTCTTTTTCATAATCCATCAATGCACGAGCCGCCGAGAGCGCAAAATTCCCTCCGGAGCCAATGGCCGCAATGCCTTCTACTGGCTCAAGCACGTCGCCGTTGCCGGTAAGGATCAGTGTCACATCCTTGTCAGCCACGATCATCAAGGCTTCCAGATTGCGCAGATATTTGTCGGTCCGCCAGTCCTTTGCCAGCTCTACAGCAGCGCGCATCAACTGGCCATTGTGGCGTTCAAGCTTTGCCTCGAGCCGTTCGAACAAGGTGAAAGCATCTGCGGTTGCGCCGGCAAAGCCTCCGATCACGGACCCGTCGTGTAATTGCCGAACCTTGCGGGCGTTCGGCTTCATCACGGTATTACCCATCGATACCTGACCGTCGCCGATGACGACGACCTTGCCATTTCTGCGCACCGACAAGATTGTTGTGCCATGCCATTGTTGCAGGCCATGTTGCTGATTTTCTGTCATGAAAAGAGATATGGGTGATTGATCCACGATGTGCAACCAGAGGCTTGATATCCAGTCATTACGATATCGATTTTGTTGCCAGATATCAGCATCTCGGTTTGCCGGAGGCAAAAAAAATGGCGACCGCATGGCCGCCATTTCTAAATTTCGTGTCTGAATGAATTCAGGGGCTGGTTGGGGTATCGTCGCTGCCGTCGGCTGCGATGATGATTCCACCGATCACTGCTGCTGCTGCGAGCAGAGCAATGATGATTCCCGAGCCGCCTTCCATGTCATTCTCATTTTCAACAGTTGCACTTGTGCGTGCAACGGAAGAAACAGGCTGTACAGCCTGTGCAAGAACGGGTGCGCTTACAAGCGATGCAGCTGCTGCTGCAGCCATTCCAATTTTACCGAAACGCATAATTTGCTCCTTCAGGGTTTCGCATTTCATTTAATACGAAGGGCGCATTGGCATAAGAGGCCGTTGAAATCAACAATGTTATCGCTCGAATTGGTGATTTGGGGAATTAGTTGCAAAGATCACACAGGTTGCAATTTCCCAATATCGGGCTTGAATCAGGCAGGCTGAAACACAGATGGTTAACGACGTCCAGCAGTGGTCCTGTAAATCCCCGCATTTCGGGGACTGTTCCAATACAAGACGTTAACCATAAGGGCAAAATTCCTGCTGGAAAATATGGCTAACAAATTGTTAACTGGCCGACATGGACAGAGAGAAGTTATTGATCTTGGCTTCGCGCAACGATGGCATGGGGCATCCCTTTCGCCAAAGCCTGCCGATTGAAAAGATCCAGATCGCGAGAAAAACGGAGGTTTCGGGAGAATCCGCGACGCCCAAGAGACGGCTTGGAGAAGATACCAGCCTGTTCCTGCTAAGCTTCCTGGCCTTTTTTACAGCTTTTTACACGTTCATATTCTGATCCGGCATATTCTGATCCGGCGTCCGGCAGCGGCTCAATCGCAAGCACGATGGAGTTGCTGACCAAGCCAGGCAGCCACCAGACACATGGCTGCGACCAGCAAAAGCTGTTCCGTCGTTGAAACACCCAGCATGCTGAGTCCCATCGCCGCGAGTGCGCCCAACACCATGCAGCCGGAGTTGACCACATTGTTGGCGGCGATGGTTCGGGCGGTCTGGCTGATATCAACGGTGGTGGTCAGAAAGGCATATAAGGGAACGACGAACATGCCGCCAAATATCGAAACGCCGGCGAGGGTCGCGAGCAGTGACCATGAGCCGTCGTGGATGATGAATGTCTGAAATGTGTAAAGCTCACCGTTCGGCAAACCGTCCCAACTGCGTGTTATGAAATAGAGAATTAGGACAAATACGCCCATTATTATGACGCTCACCGGCGCAAAACGCGCCGAAACTTCGCTTTTTAGCAATCGATTCACCAGGACCGATCCAATTGCGATTCCGATGGAGAATACGCCTAAAAAGAGGCTCGCGACTTGCGGCGTCGCTGTCAGTACATTCTCCACCAGCGGCGGGAACTGAATGATCAGAACCGATCCGATCGTCCAGAAAAAGCTGATCGCGATGATCGCCAGAAATAATTTGCGAACATGCAAAGTCGCAGAGATGAGCTGTATCGACGAACGGACAAAGTTAAAGTCGATTTTCTCGACATCCTTTTGCGCAGGGGCCGGTGGCATGAACTGGGCGGCAATGCGACCAATCACCGCCACCAGGAAAACCGTGACGATAGCTATCTCGACGCCATTTCCGTTACGGTCAATGATAATGCCTCCCAAAATGGTGCCGGCAAGAATAGCAATATAGGTTCCGGCTTCGACGAGACCGGTCCCGCCCAGAACTTCATCTGATTGCAAATGCTGCGGTAGCACTGCATATTTAATCGGACCAAAAAAAGTGGATTGCAGGCCGAGAAGAAACAGGGCGGCCAACATCACCGGAATTGAATGCAACCAAAGCCCGATCCCGCCAATCACGGCAATGAATATTTCTAACGTTTTTACCAGCCGCGTGATCCGCGCCTTGTCATAATTGTCGGCCAATTGTCCGGCGAGAGATGAAAACAGGAAAAACGGCAGGATGAACAGGCCGGAGGCGAGAGCATTGAAGGCAAAATCCTCCGATTCACTTTCGTAGATGCCGTAGGTCACCAGTATGACCATCGAGAATTTGAAGAGATTGTCGTTAAACGCCCCCAGTAACTGCGTCAGGAAGAGCGGTAAGAACCGTCTTGTCCGCAGCAAATGTGCAGTATTTTGCATCAAATGGAAATCTTTTCTTGAGCGAAAAAGTGAATGTCATCCTATCCTTAGCCCACTGAGCCGCCGCGTCAAAGTGAATGACGGGTCAATGCACTATCTATTTCCGTGCCATAGGGTTGAAACGATTTTCATTTGGAGAAAATCTGTTTATGCGATGAGTGCGATGCTGAACTTGCCCAATATATTAACGCTCTCACGCATATTTGCGGTGCCGATACTGGTTTTTCTGCTCTGGCCGAATTTTGCAGTGCAGCGATCGCAGCCCCTGCCGATCGACTATCTGCTGGCCTTTGGGCTATATTGCCTTATGGCTATCACCGACTATTTCGATGGCTATCTGGCCCGGTCGCAAGGGACCGTATCCAAACTGGGGATTTTTCTCGATCCCATCGCCGACAAGATCATGGTCGCGGCAGTTGTGCTGATGCTGATATTTACCCGCGATATCAACGGGTGGCATACAATAGCAGCCATCGTGATATTGCTGCGCGAAATCATGGTATCGGGCCTGCGCGAGTTTCTTGCCGGGTTGCAGGTCAGCGTTCCTGTTTCCCAACTGGCCAAATGGAAAACCGGATTTCAGATGATTTCCCTGGGTGCCCTGATACTGGCGGGTGGATTGCCGCATTTTCCGATCGTAGAGACCGTCGGTCTGTGGACTCTCTGGGCCGCCGCTATTCTGACCCTGATCACCGGATGGGATTATCTCCGCGTCGGTTTGAAGCACATGGACTGATGAGCCGTTCGATCAACCTTGTTTATTTCGCGTGGGTGCGGGAACGGCTTGGTCTCGACCAAGAGATGATTTCGCTGCGCGATGAGGTCGAGACAATTGGCGATGTCGTGGCGATCCTCAAGGCGCGCGGCGCTGCCTATGCAGAAGTGCTGTCCGATAGCGAAAAATTGCGTTTCGCGCTTGATCAGGACTACGCCACCGTCGGATCAACGATCGGTTCGGCGAAGGAACTGGCAATTTTTCCGCCGGTTACCGGGGGATGATAAAGGTTGGGCGATGATAAAGATTGAAGTCGGTCCTGCCGATTTTGATGTCGGCAGAGAAACGCAATATGTTGCAGGACACGGTGGCGGTGCGATCGCCAGTTTTGTCGGTCAGGTCCGGGACGACAGCAATCTGGAAACGCTGGAACTGGAACATTATCCTGCCATGACCCAGAAGGCGCTGGAGGAAATTGCCGAGACCGCGCGATCCGATTGGTCGCTTCATGCGGTGACGATCATCCACCGCATCGGCAAGCTATCCGTGGGTGAGAATATCGTGCTCGTTGTTACCGGATCCGATCATCGTGAAGCCGCGATAGAATCCTGTTCTTTCATCATGGACCGGCTGAAAACCGTAGCGCCGTTCTGGAAGAAAGAAACGCGCGCCGACGGCGCCACAAAATGGATCGAAGAGCGTGAATCGGACCTTGCGGCAGCGGAGAAATGGAAAAAATAGGTTACTCGTCTAGGATTCGGCTTTGGACGCCCAGCTCTGTGCGCCTTTCATGATTTCTGCCAGCAATTGAAACTCGCTGCGACGGGGACTGTTGGTTCGCCATACCAGGGCGATGTCGCGTGTTGCATTGTCAGACTTCAAGGGTCTTGCCACGATATCCGTGTGATTCAAAATGCCGGCGTCGATCGCCATTTTGGGCAGAAGAGTCAGGCCGAGCCCATTGTCCACCATCTGGACAAGCGTATGAAGCGAGGTTCCCATCATCCGGGCAGAAGCTCTCAGTTCCGGGCGATTGCAGGCCGCCAGCGCATGATCCTTGAGACAATGTCCATCCTCCAGCAACAGCAGCCGTGTCTCGTCAATAGCAGCAGGGTCAACCTGCTGGGGGGGGTCGCGCGGGTCATCTTTGGGAAAAGCCACGAATATCTCGTCGGTAAAGAGGACTTCGCTTTCGACATCGCCGCACGGGAAGGGCAGCGCCAAAAGGACACAATCGGCATGTCCATGGTGCAGGGAATCGCAAGCAGCCTGACTGGTTTCTTCCTTCAGATATAATTTGAGCTCTGGCCGTTCCTTGCGCAATTGCGGTAACAGGCGGGGCAGCAGGAAGGGCGCGATTGTCGGAATGACGCTCATCCGGATGTCGCCAGCCAGCGGTTTGCCAGCGGAACGGGCCATTTCGGAAAGCTCTTCTGCCTCGCGCAGGATGCGATAGGCCTTCTCTACCATCTGATTGCCCAGTTCAGTGAAACGGACAACCCGGCGCGTACGCTCCACCAGTACGATATCGAGCAGCGCCTCCAATTCTTTTATCCCGGCAGACAAGGTCGACTGGGTGACAAAGCAGGATTCAGCCGCTTTGCCGAAATGACCATGTTCCTTTAGCGCCACCAGATATTGCAATTGCTTGAGCGTGGGAAGATATGCCGACATTATCGATACTTTCGATCAGTTTTCAATCTTTGATCTAGTATAGTAATTATTGGCAATATTGAAAGTCCCCACAAACATCAGTTTCAAGAAAAGACTGGAAATCCCGCCATGGCGTGCCTATTTTGCAATCTTCGTAATATCCGGAGAATATATCTATGTTTCGGGAACTGGGCGCATATCTGGATTCCATAAAAGTGCGCGATCCGGCCCCGCGTTCGCGCTGGGAAGTTCTGCTATATCCGGGCGTTCTGGCTATCGGCCTGCATCGTCTGGCGCATTGGCTGTTCAAGGGTGAACTCTATTTCTTTGCCCGGTTGATCAACCATATCTCGCGATTTTTCACCGCCATTGACATTCATCCCGGTGCCAAAATCGGTCGCCATCTGTTTATCGATCACGGCTTCACCGTCATCGGCGAAACCGCAGAAATCGGAGATAATGTTACGATCTACCAATGTGTAACTCTCGGTGGAACAAATCCAACCAACGGCGTTGGCGGCAAGCGGCACCCGACCATTGAAGACGATGTCATTTTGGGATCGGGAGCGCAGGTGCTGGGCCCGATCACGGTCGGCAAACGGGCGCGGGTAGGGGCCAATGCGGTGGTGACCCAGGACGTACCGGAAGGTGCCACTATGGTTGGTGTCCGGGCTCGACCGACATTGGTCGAGGCAAAGGACTATCAGAAAGACTTTGTTCCATATGGAACGCCGTGCAGCGAGATTTTCGACCAATCGACGCAAAAGCTGGAAATTCTGCAATGCGAAATGGAGCAGTTGCAAAAACGTATTGCCGCGTTCGCCGACGAACGGAAAACGGATGGCAAAAAGACCGCTACAAAGGGGCGTGATCGCGCTTGATGCGTTTTACCGGATCCAATATTTCAGCCTTTCCACAGCGTGACGCTGCGGCTCAGGTCGGTTTTGAGCGCCGGGAACTGGAACGGATTCTCAATCTATATGGTCGGATGGTGGCCGCTGGTCACTGGAAAGATTATGCCATGGACATGCGCCGTGATGTCGCGATATTCGCTGCCTTCCGCCGCGCATCGGAACGACCGCAGATACGGATAGAGAAACGTCCGGCGGACCGTAACCGTCAGGGAATCTGGTCTTTGCACGGAGAGCAGGGGCAGGTTTTGAAACGCGGTCACGACCTGACCGGCGTGTTGGCGCCGGTCGAGCGCAAACTGATGAAACTGGTTGCCGAATAGAAAGCCGGGCCTGATGCAATGCATCAGATTGGCAGAAACCTAAGCCGCTATGGCATCGGTATCGAGGGCATAGCCCGCTGATCGAACAGTGCGAATGATATCGGCGCCGCCATTGGCGTTGAGTGCCTTGCGCAACCGTCTGATATGGACATCTACTGTGCGCAATTCGATATCACTATCCTGACCCCAAACGCTGTCGAGCAACCGCTCGCGCGAGAAAACCCAGTTCGGATGCTCCAGAAAATGGCGGAGCAGGCGGAATTCGGTCGGACCAAGTGAGATAGTATCACCGTTGCGTTTGACCCGGTGTCCCACGGTATCCATTTCCAGATCGCCAAAGGTCAATTTTTCGCCAGCCAGAGCAGGGCGAACACGGCGCAACACAGCCTTGACTCGCGCGATTAGCTCCCGCGGACTGAACGGCTTGGTAATATAGTCATCCGCTCCGGTTTCCAGTCCGCGGATCTTGTCTTCCTCTTCACCGCGGGCGGTGAGCATGATGATCGGAATATTGGCCGTATCCGAAGATCGTCGCAGGCGTCTGCAGACTTCGATCCCGGACAGGCTTTCCAGCATCCAGTCGAGCAGGATTACATCGGGTCGATGTTCCTGCACCAGCAAAAGCGCCTCCTCGCCATCGCTTGTGTGGATGACATCATATTCTTCTTTTTTGAAATTCCAGGACAGGAGCTCCGCCAGGGCGGCGTCATCTTCCACGAGCAATAATTTGGCATTTACCATCAGTCGGCCTCATCATCTAGGACTTCATCAAGCGCGGTTTCCGGGTCTTCTCCGCGGGTACGTTCCGGCATTGGTTCACCGGTCGCCGCAAAATAGACCATCTCGGCAACATTGGTGGCGTGATCGCCAATGCGTTCGAGGTTCTTTGCAATGAACAGGAGATGGGCTGCCTCGCCAATGTCCTTCGGGTTTTCGATCATGTGGGTGATTACCGCGCGAAAGATGCTGGTGTAGAAATCATCGACGATCTGGTCTCGCCGGTTGACCTCCATCGCCAGATCCGCATCGCGCCGGGCAAAAGCATCAAGCGCGTCACGGACCAGTTCGCTGGCAATTTTCGACATCGACGGAAGCAGCGAAATTGGCGTCAGCCGGCGGGTTTGGGTGACAATCGGAACGCGCTTGGCGATATTTTTTGCATAGTCTCCGATACGCTCGACGACACCGGATATTTTGAACGTTGCAATCAATTCACGCAGATCATCGGCCATCGGCGCACGCAACGCGATGGTCTGGAAGGTCAGCTCATCGATCCGCTTCTCCAGATCGTCGATCAATTTGTCTTCCCGGACAACTTCGGCGGCCAGTTCCAGATCGCTGTTTTCCAGTGCCTGCATCGCCTTGGTGATTGCCTGTTCGCTGCGTCCGCCAATCTCGGCAACCATGCCCCGCAGCTGGTTTATATCGGAATCAAACGCTTTGACGGTATGTTCTGTGCCACTATTAGCCATGTCTTGTTCCTAATTTTCTGCCGGTTAACCGTAACGGCCGGTGATATAATCCCGCGTTTTTTCTTCGCGAGGATTGGTGAATATCTCTGTCGTTTCGCCATATTCTACCAGAGTTCCCAAATGGAAAAAGGCAGTTTTTTGGGAGACCCGTGCCGCTTGTTGCATATTGTGGGTGACGATTACGATAGCATATTTGCCGCGCAGCTCATGGATCAGTTCTTCGATCTTCGCGGTGGCGATCGGATCAAGAGCCGAACAGGGTTCGTCCATCAGGATCACTTCGGGATCGACAGCAATCGCACGCGCAATGCACAGTCGCTGTTGCTGGCCACCGGACAAAGCCGTGCCGCTGTCCTGCAGCCGGTCCTTCACTTCGCCCCAAAGGCCGGCGCGCTGCAACGAGGATTCTACAATATGGTCGAGTTCGTCCTTGCTAGTGGCCAAACCGTGAATGCGCGGACCATAAGCGATATTGTCATAGATGGATTTGGGGAAGGGGTTGGGTTTCTGAAACACCATACCCACCCGCGCGCGCAACTGGACAACATCCATGTGCGGGGCATAAATGTCATCGCCTTCAAGCCTGATCTCACCGGTGACCCGTGCAATCGGGATGGTGTCGTTCATTCGGTTCATGCAACGCAGAAAGGTTGATTTTCCGCAGCCGGACGGGCCGATAAAGGCAGTGACATTGTCCATGCTCACATCAATCGATACATTCTTGATTGCCTGTTTCTCACCATAGAAGACATCGACATTGCGCGCTGTCATCTTGGGGGCGCTCGTTGCGCCGGGCATGTCTGTCGTCGCCGAATCGGTCATATCTACGCTTTCACTCGGTTCTTGCATTTTCAGATCGTCATTCATCGGAACACCTACCAACGGGTTTCAAAGCGATTGCGCAGGTAAATGGCCAGCGCGTTCATCATCAGGAGGAACAGCAACAGCACAATGATTGCCGCCGATGTTTTCTCGACAAACCCACGGTCGACTTCGTCGGACCACAGGAAGATCTGGACCGGCAATACGGTGGCCGGATCGGTTATGCCACTTGGTGGGGTGGCGATAAAGGCCCGCATGCCGATCATCAGCAAAGGAGCGGTTTCTCCCAAAGCCCTGGCCATTCCGATGATCGTGCCGGTCAATATACCGGGAAGGGCGAGCGGCAGAACATGATGAAACACGACTTGCAAAGGGCTCGCGCCGATGCCCAGGGCTGCCTCGCGGATCGACGGGGGCACGGCTTTGACCGCATTCCGCCCGGAAATGACAATCACCGGCATGGTCATCAGGGCGAGGGTCAGACCGCCTACCAGCGCGCCGGATCTGGGCATGCCGAAAAAGTTCAGGAATACCGCAAGGCCAAGCAGGCCGAAGATGATCGAGGGAACCGCCGCAAGATTGTTGATGGAAACCTCGATGAGATCGGTCAAACGGTTGGTCGGCGCATATTCCTCGAGATAGAGGGCGGTCAAAACGCCAACCGGAAAGGCCAGCAACAGGGTCACGATCATTGTGATGAGCGATCCTTTAAAGGCGCCCCATATGCCCACCTGCATCGGATCCGTTGCATCCGAATTGCTCAGGAAGTTCCAGTTAAATCCAGTCGAAAATTGGTTCGAATATTCGGCGACTTTGGCTTCGGCCTCGTCGTTACCGGAATCCTTGTAAGCGACGTCGATATCCGAAGCGACCGGGAGATCAAAGGTCACTTTCTGCTCGACGATTTTCGGATCGGCCAGAATCATGGCACTGACCGTGGTCCAGCCACCGGGCGAAAACAGTTCGGTGCCATCGTCACCATATTGGATTTCGATGCTGCTATCGACAATGTCGCGCAAACCCAAGGCCTGCAAATTCGTATTCCCGTTCGGGCCTTCAAACTCGCTTGGTGACGCGCCGCCCGTCGCCGCCGGAAAATCAATCTCCAAGGGCAGTTCGGTCTGGGTGAAACCGCGGAATCCGTTGCCGACCATTACCACCAGCAAAAAGGCAAGAAACCCGGCAGACAGCAAGATTGCTCCGAAACCCATCGCCTTGAAACGGCGCTCGGCCGCATAACGCCGCGCGATACGCTTCTGCATAGCGGGCCCCTGCCAGTCGGTCGGTTGGCGTTTCGCTTCGGTGAGACTATTCATAAGCTTCCCGATATTTTTTGACCACCCGCAAGGCGATCAGATTGAGCAACAAGGTCACGATGAACAGAACCAGTCCGAGCGCAAAGGCAGCAAGTGTCTTGGGGCTGTCAAATTCCTGATCGCCGGTTAGCAACTGGACGATCTGCGTGGTGACGGTGGTGACGCTGGAGAAGGGATTGGCCGTCATATTGGCGGCAAGACCGGCAGCCATGACCACGATCATCGTCTCGCCAATGGCGCGGCTTACCGCCAGCAGGACGCCCCCAACGACGCCAGGGAGAGCGGCAGGGATCAGGACCTTCTTGATGGTTTCACTTTGCGTCGCCCCCATTGCCAGTGATCCGTCGCGCATCGCGTTGGGGACGGCGGCGATACTGTCATCGGCCATGGAGGATACAAACGGAATGATCATGATGCCCATCACCACGCCGGCCGCCAGAGCCGATTCCGACGAAGCGCCGGAAATGCCGATAGAGACGGCAAAATCACGTAGGGCAGGGGCGACGGTCAGGGCGGCAAAATAGCCGTAGACAACCGTCGGCACACCAGCCAGGACCTCGAGAATAGGCTTCATCCACGAGCGGAATTTTGCTGGCGCATATTGGGTGAGATAGATGGCGCTCAGCAGCCCGAGCGGAATCGCGACGATCATTGCAATGATCGCGCCGATGAATACCGTACCCCAAAACAGCGGAATGGCACCAAATCCGGTTTCACCCCGCGGTCCGGCGACCGCCTTGGGATTCCATTCGGTACCGAACAGGAAATCAATCGGGGAAACCATTGAGAAAAAGCGCGCCGATTCAAAGACCAGCGACAGGAAAATCCCCACCGTCGTGACGATGGCGATCAGGGATGCGAGCAGCAGGACGAACATCGTCACCCGCTCGATTTTGGTGCGCGCCCTGAGATCCGGCTTGATTCGCAGCCACGCATAGACACCACAGGCAAAGACCAGCAGCAACGCGGCAACCGCCCCGATCATCTGGTAATAGGAGATCGCTTCGCGATAGGGTTCAACCATCGACTGGGACAGGGGATTAAACGCGTTGACCTGATAACCATATGCAATCGCTCGGGCTTCGGATAGAATGGCGGCCCGCGAAAAACCGTCCTGCGGCAATTGTGATGCGGCGGAACTGGTCAGCGCGGCATCGGTGATCATGGCGGGGCTGACAAAGCTCCAGACGGTCAGGAAAACGGCCGCTGGGACAATTGCCCACAAGGCAACATACCAGCCATGATAGGTGGGCAGCGAATGCAGGGCCGACCGCGATGATGTGCCGCTTGTTTGCAGGCTGGCCGCTTTCAGGCGACCAAAAAACCACGCGACGAGGCCAAGGCCCAGGACGAGAAAAAGAAGCGTCGTGCTAGTCACAATATCTGTTCCGCCCCCGCATCAAAATCATCTGAAATTACGCTTTCGGAAGCGCGCTTATTTAAGTTCGTCCATGGTTAGCGGCGTCATGTCGCTGACCACTTCGGTCATTTTTGTCTGGACCGCATCAGGCGAAGCAATCAGTCCGGTTTTTACCAGATAGCCGTCGCGGGTTCCGGCATTGAGGAACTCGGTTATATATTCGGGTAGTCCCGGAATAACCCCGACATGCTGTTTTTTTACATAGATATAGAGAGGCCGGGCACCCGGATATTCGCCCGAGGCAATGGCTTCATAGGTCGGGTTTACGCCAGAGACCGGAATACCGCGCACACTGTCGAGATTCTCTTCGAGAAAACTGAAACCGAAAATCCCCACGCTGTTGGGATTGGCCTTCAGCTTCTGGACAATCAGATTGTCATTCTCGCCAGCATCAATATAGGCACCATCCGCTCTTATCTCGTGACAAATTGCGGCAAATTCGGTTTTGTCGCTCTCCTTAAGCGCCTTGGTCGCCGGATCCGTTAGACAGCCAACTTCCATGATCAATTCCGTGAGCGCATCACGGGTGCCGGATGTTGAGGGTGGGCCATATACGCTGATCGCAAATTTGGGCAGCGACGGATCGATGTCCGACCATGTTTTCGCGGTATTTTCCTTTCCGAAAGGTCGCTCCGCTATTGCTTTGTAAATCTGTACCGGTGTCAGCGAAAACGGGCTACCGTCATTCGCCTGCGCCACTGCAATCCCGTCGATGCCAATTTGCACCTCGACCACATCGGTGACGCCGTTGTTCTGGCACAGTTCCAGTTCGGAAGCCTTCATGCGGCGCGACGCGTTCTCGATATCGGGCGTGCCTGCGCCGACACCTGAGCAGAAAAGATTTATCCCGGCACCCGTCCCGGTGGACTCGAGTATCGGGGACGGATTCGCGCCATTGATAGCGAATCGTTCGGCAACAGCTTTGGCAAAGGGGAAAACGGTAGAGGAACCGACAATCCGAATCTCCGTCCGGGTTCCGCCCTGACCGCCGGAAGCCTGATCCAGGCAGCCGGATATCGCAAGCGCCGCGATGGTCAGCAAAGCAATTTTTCGTAACATAAAATTCCCCAGATATCCGCGTTATTCCGCTCGCCAGCGAGGCTCAAATAATGAATCACCGATTTGATAGGCCGGCTTTTAGGGAGCCGCAAAGACCTAATGACTACAGTTTTATTACAAATTTGTGACAGCGATCCGAAGCGGATTTATCGTGCATAATCGTCATCATCAGAAATAGCTTCATACGCGTTCCTTCTGTTCTGCATCTGCGACGGGCATTTGGTTCACGATCGGCAGCAATACGGAAACCGTTGTTCCTTTGCCGAGTTCGCTGGAGATTTCCATCCGTCCGCCGTGCCGTTCTGAAATATGCTTGACGATCGCAAGGCCCAGTCCGGTTCCGCCGATTGATTTGCTTCGGCCCTTGTCGACGCGATAAAAGCGTTCGGAAAGCCGCGGAAGATGCTCGGGAGATATGCCGTCGCCTTCATCACTGATGGAAAGATAAAGCATGGTTCCGGACTTGTTCGATCCCACATTTATCCTGACCGGGGTCCCTTTCTTCCCATATTTGAAAGCATTGCTCAGCAGATTGTTCACAACCTGCGACAATTGTGCCCGATCGCCATGGATGAGCGGCATATCGGTTGGCAGACTGACCGGAATGTCCTGCTCTTTCTTGCCCCGGCTGTTGATATAGAAATCGCGTGCTTCAGCGATCAGGCCGCGAAGATCAACCGGATCGGACGGAAGCCGGAATTTCTCTGCTTCGATCCGCGAAAGCGACATCAGGTCTTCGATCAGACGTTGCATGCGATCGGCTTCGTCATACATTATTTTCAGGAAACGCGCGCGGGTCGCATCATCCTTGCCGGCCATCGGGTCTTCCAGTGTCTCGATAAAACCCTTGATTGCGGCCAGCGGCGTCCGCAGTTCATGGCTGGCGTTGGCGACGAAGTCCGTGCGCATCCTTTCGGCTGCATAGCTGCTGCTTTGATCTGAAAGCTGGACAAGTTTAAGGCCGTCTTCGAGCGTGTGAATCCGTAACTCCCACCGTTGATCCATATTGCCGACGCCGACCAGAAGAATCGGCTCCCCTCTGTGCTTCGCCTCCGGGTTGGCGAGCCGGTCGGCGGCGGCAGGATGACGAATGGCGATACGGACATCCTCACCGACAATATGATCACCGAGAACTTTGGCCGCGGCGGGATTGGCCGCTGCAACCCTGGCGTTGCGCACCAGCAATATCGGATCGGTAATCGGATCAATTATATCCTGATAGGCTTCCCACCGGCCTTGATGGAGAAAATGTTTGCGCTGGCGTTCCTGTGCGGCGGGATCTGGAGATAGCGGGACAGATGGGCTTTGCAGAACCGTGAAGAGTGCAATCGCACCGCTGCAGATGATAATGATGATCTGAGGCCCCGATTGCGAAATCTGGCTTGCCAATATCGCGCCGCCGATGATGAACGACAGCGCAATCAGCAAGCGGATCGGTGAAATAGCGGTCATCGCTTGGGTTCGGGCATGATCATATCATCCATTTAAACCGTGGAGGGGAACAACGGCAATGACAATGTTTCTTATCGTGGGCCTGGCGCAGAGCAGCCTGCCCATCATATTAACGAATGGCATGTCTGTGTCCCGAATATGGACGCGGTTTGCTGCCGCAGACTGTTTACTCGCTTTTTACACGATTTCTGCTAATGCGCGCATATCTTGAGCAAGAGCAAATATGGACAGAAATTCGATGAATGATGACCTTCCATCTAGACCGTCGGTCGATAAAGACCAGAAGAATGGACTCGTAACCCGGCGCCGCGCCTTGATGATGGGTGCGGTAACGGCTTCGGCGGTGGTCAGCATCAAGCCGGCATTGGCGCAAACCGCCGGTTCGGTGCTCAATTGTGAAATTCCTGTCCCCGGCAATCACGCGGCCGGCGGCTATATTGCCCCAGACGGAAAGGTCGTTACAGCGGACACGCCCGGCGCATTTCCTGCTGCAGGCCGGAATTTCACCGGCGAAGAAGTGCGCCGCGCGATGAATGGACGGACTCTTCCGGGCACGTCCCGGGATCAGTCCCAGGCCTATGTAAATTATATCCGCCGGCTGCAATCCGGGCAGAGCGGATTTACATGCTATGCCTCGCTGCAAATGCCACGCTGATAATACCAACCAATTTTAACATTTGCCTGCTATCAAACTGCTATGTCGTTCCAGAATCGCAGGTAATCCATCATGACCCAGAAATATCGGGCTGCGGAAAAAGATGAGCTGATCTGGCATGATCTGGACAGCATGACGCTGCTATATCACAGACCATCCGGGATCACCCACATGCTGGCTGATCCCGCCCCCGCGATACTGGAAGTGATGGGAGGCGTGCCTCTGTCGGCAATCGAAATTGCAGAACGTCTGGCCGCAGGTTTCGATCTTGAATCAAATATCGACACAGAGAATATTGTTCTTGCCCGACTGGAAGAGCTTTCCGGATTGGGGCTGGTGTCTCGGGTGCCGACTTGATGAGCAAAATGCATCAGATCATGCTCAAAATCGGGCCTGCTGCTTTCCGGATTGTCTCGGCGTGGCGCCGGCCGCTCGATCAATTGACAGATTTGTATAAAGCCTATCCGGCACCGACCGGTGAAACCGTGGATTTTACCGTCCGGCTCGAACCGGAAAAACCCTGGCGCCGCTTCGTCCGGCCATCGGTCCATATTGGCGGTGATTTCTGGTTGCCCGATGCCGCACCCTTACCGCTCGAACAGGGCTTGCTCGGCGCCGAAATGGGCATGAACCTGCAGATGGCGCTCGGCTGGCGGCGGCATTTGCTGCTTCATGCCAGCAGCGTCGAGAAAGATGGCAAGGCATTGGTCATGACTGGCCAGTCAGGGTCGGGCAAATCGACCTTGTCGGCGATGCTCGCGGAAAGAGGCTGGCGCTTCATGGGCGATGAATTCGCGTTGCTCAGTCTCGATTCCGGCGAAATCATTCCCTTTCCTCGGCTGATCAGCCTGAAGAACAAGGCCATTGAGGCGATGCAGGATATTGCTTCTGAAGAGCGGTTCGGGCCTGAGATGAAGGCTACACCCAAGGGGGATATCAGGCATCTTGTGCCGCCACGGGATGCGATTGCGCGAATGAATAAACCGGCCAGACCTGCATTATTGCTTTTTCCCCGCTTTGGCCATGCGCCCGAATTGCGGGATATGGGACAAGCAGAAATTTTTGTCCGTCTGACCCAGGCGTCCACCAACTATGTCGCGCTGGGAGAAGCAGGGTTCCGGTCACTTACGCGGTTTGTTGACGAGGTGCCGGTCAAGGCCATGGATTATCAATCGATTGATCAGGCCGAAGAATTGATCGATGGCCTGTGGAGCGAATTGCGATGATGCGCGATGCGCGCACCCTGGTCCGTGCTTTGCGGGAACCGTCCAGCGTGGAGGCGTTGAACAACGGCCAGTGGACCGAATTGATCAGCGTGGCGCGCGCGGAATCGCTGATCGGTTCGCTTGCCCACCGGGTCAAGGATGTCACCGTGCCAGACCGCGTCCGTGCGGTGTTGCAGGATGCCGTGGAAGCGCATGATCTGGCGCGTCAGCAGGCTTTATGGGAAGCGGATTGCGCCCGTCGAGCGCTTGCCGACTATCCCGGGAAAATTCTTCTGATGAAGGGCACAGCCTATGTTGCCGCAAATCTTGAGGCGGGGATCGGTCGTAGTATAGGCGATCTTGATATCATGGTGGCGCGGAAAGATATGCCGGTTGTCGAAGCCGCGTTGCTCGATGCCGGATGGGAATGGGTGAAGCCCGACCCCTATGATGATCAATATTATCGTGAACATATGCATGAATTGCCGCCATTGATTCATCGTGAACGCGACCGGATGATTGACGTGCACCATACGATATTGCCACTGACCGCCCGCCCGACGCCTGATGTGAAGGCGATACTGGATGCGGCTGTTGCGCTTGATGACGGGCTTTACGTCATGGCCCCAGCAGATATGCTGATCCATTCGATTGCCCATTTATTTGCAGACGGTGATCTGTCTGGCGGATTGCGGAACCTGTGGGATATCAATTTACTGATCCGATATTGTTCCGGGGCGGATCCGGAATTCTGGATCAAACTCGGAACGCGGGCAGAAATCCATGGGCTGGTCAGTGAACTGGAGCGGGCGGTGCGTTTGGCGGAACGTCTATACGCAACACCGGTCTGCAAAAGCCGAGCTGGAAAGAGGAGATTTTCGGATTGTCTTTACGTTCGCCGTTTGCTCGCTCGCGACGGATATGGTCGTGAAACCCGCAAAATCACGCGTTTCGCTTTCTATGTCCGCTCCCACTGGCTGCGTATGCCGCCGGTGATGCTGGCGCGGCATTTGTGGACCAAATGGCGCAAGGGCGGAAAATCATCGGATTGGACCCGCCATAGGTAAATAAACAGGCTGGCCTAAGCCCGCTTTGCGTGGCATTAGCCGCTGCAAATGGCCGCATTCAGGCCCCGATTGTCCAACTTGTTCCGGAGTGTACCGACCGATGACCGACCGCCCGTTAGCTGCAATCATATTGGCCGCCGGACAAGGCACGCGCATGAAATCGGAAAAGCACAAGGTGCTGCACCCTATAGCGGGCAAACCGATGCTCCATCATTTGCTCGATACCGTCGATTCCATCGGAGTTGAACGCACGGTTGTGATTGTCGGCGCGCGCCGTGAGCAGATTGAGGCGAGCGTCGAGGGACGCAATGTCACGATCGCGGTGCAGGAAGAACAGCTGGGGACCGGGCATGCTGTCGCCCAGGCCCATGACGCGCTGAAAGGATTCGCGGGGGATGTGCTGATATTATACGGCGATGTTCCGATGGTCAGCGCCGATACGATGCGCGACATGATATTCCGTCTGAACAACGGCTCTGACCCGCGGGCGGTTGTGCTTGGATTTCGTCCGGACGATGCAGGTGCCTATGGCCGGATCATCGCCGATGAGCAGGGCGAGATCGAGAAAATGGTCGAGTATAAGGACGCCAGCGATGCCGAACGCGCGGTCAATTTGTGCAACAGCGGCCTGATGGCGGCACGTTCTACCGATCTGTTCATATTGCTCGACAAGATCAGCAACGACAATGCGGCTGGCGAATATTATCTGCCGGATATTGTGATGCTGCCGGGGCAGACGAGCGCGGTGATAGAGGTCGATGATCCCGCCGAAGTTGCCGGCGTCAATAGCCGTGCCGAACTCGCGACGGTTGAAGCCGAATGGCAGGCGCGCCGCCGTTCCCGGGCCATGGCGGACGGAGTCAGCCTGATTGCTCCGGAAACCGTGTGGTTCTCGCATGATACAAAGATTTCTTCAGATGTTATCGTAGAACCAAATGTAATTTTTGGTCCCGGCGTGTCGGTGGCGTCCGGCGCAAAAATATACGGCCATAGCCATATTGAAGGGGCGACCATCGGACCAAACACCAATGTCGGGCCTTTCGCCCGCCTGCGGCCCGGTTCGGTGATGGAAGAAGGCTCCAAGGTCGGTAATTTCGTCGAGATGAAAAAGACGGTTCTCGGCAAGGGCGCCAAGGCCAATCACCTTACCTATCTCGGGGATGCCGAAGTGGGCGAGGGCGCGAATATCGGTGCCGGGACCATCACCTGCAATTATGATGGCTATTTCAAATATAAGACGGCGATCGGCAAAGGCGCATTTATCGGATCAAACAGCGCTCTGGTCGCACCAGTGTCAATCGGCGATGGCGCGATTGTCGGGGCAGGGGCCACGTTGACGAAAGATGTGGCTGTAGGAGATCTGGCTTTAGTGCGTGCCGAGCAGACCGTGAAAACTGGTTGGGCGACGCGCTTCAATGAAGTGAGCGCGAAGAAAAAGGCCGGTAAATGACGGAACTGACGCTATTCCGATAACCGGAAATGAAGAACGGACTGCCCCGCTGGTATGCGGGGCATCCGGATACCCTGTAGCCTTTAGCAGAAAGCCCGAAATACGATGTGCGGAATTATTGGAATAGTTGGCAAGGAAGCCGTCTCGGATCGTCTGGTCGATGGACTGAAGCGGATGGAATATCGTGGCTATGACAGCGCCGGTGTCTGTACTGTGCAGGAGGGCCAACTGATCCGCCGCCGGGCGGAGGGCAAACTTGCCAATCTTGTCTCCGTATTGAAAAGTGATGATGCCGCCGGCGATATCGGCATCGCTCACACCCGCTGGGCTACCCATGGGGCGCCCACCACGAGCAACGCCCACCCGCACGCAACAGGGGAAGTTGCACTCGTTCACAATGGCATAATCGAGAATTTCAAGAATCTGCGCGAAGAGTTGAGTGCGCGTGGACGTTCGTTCGAAAGCGAGACCGATACCGAGGTCGTTGCCCATCTCGTCAGCGAACAGGTTGAAGCCGGCAAAAGCCCGCAAGAATCCGTCAAAGCCGTGCTCCCGCAGTTGCGGGGAGCCTTTGCGCTGGCCATTGCTTTCCGTTCGCAGCCCGACCTGTTGATCGGTGCACGATTGGGGTCACCGCTGGTGGTCGGCTATGGCGAGGGCGAGACATTTCTCGGTTCCGACGCGCTTGCCCTTGCGCCGCTGACCCAGAAAATTGCCTATCTCGAAGAGGGTGACTGGGTGGTGATTACACGCGACGGGGCCGTGATCTATGACGAGAATAACGTTCCGGTGAAGCGTGAAATTACAACCTCCGGCGTGTCTGCGGCGACGATTGAAAAAGGCAATTATCGCCATTTCATGCAGAAGGAAATTTTCGAGCAACCGACGGTGGTTGCGCAAACCCTGCAAAGCTATATCCGCCCGCTGGAGCAGCAGGTGGCGCTGCCGCAAATGGATTTCGATCTGCGCGATATCAAGCGGATTACGATTGTCGCCTGCGGGACCAGCTATTATGCCGGGATGGTCGCGAAATACTGGTTCGAAACCTTTGCCCGGGTGCCGGTTGATCTCGATTTTGCGTCCGAATTTCGCTATCGCGATCCGGTGCTGGAGCCGGGCGGGCTGGCATTGTTCATTTCCCAGTCGGGCGAAACGGCCGATACATTGGCCGCTCTTCGTCATAGCAAGAAAAACGGCCAGAAAATCGCCGTGGTGGTCAACGTTCCCACCAGTTCGATGGCGCGGGAGGCTGATTTGTTGCTGCCGACTCATGCCGGTCCGGAAATTGGCGTGGCGTCGACCAAGGCCTTTACCTGCCAGCTTGCGGTTCTGGCCGCACTGGCTGCCCATCTGGCGGTGGTGAAGGGGAAGATGACCCGCGCGGAAGAAACTGAGGTCGTCAAGCATCTGACCGAAGCGCCGGCTGCGCTCAACGCCGCTCTCGCGCATGATGACGATATCGCCGACATGGCCCATCATATCGCACCGGCGCGGGACGTTCTCTACCTCGGTCGCGGCCCTGATTATCCGCTGGCGCTGGAAGGTGCGCTCAAGCTCAAGGAAATCAGTTATATTCACGCCGAAGGCTATGCTTCTGGCGAAATGAAACATGGGCCGATCGCCCTGATCGACGAGTCCGTGCCGGTGATCGTGCTGGCACCATCAGGGCCGCTGTTTGAAAAAACCGTTTCCAATATGCAGGAAGTGCGTGCGCGCGGTGGCAAGGTGGTGCTTATTTCTGATGCAGAAGGCCTCGCTGAAGCTGGAGAAGGATGTCTCGCGACCATCGAAATGCCCAAGGTTCATCCACTGATCGCACCATTGGTCTACGCCGTCCCGGTGCAGCTGCTCGCCTATCATGTGGCGGTCGCCAAGGGGACCGATGTCGATCAGCCCCGTAATCTCGCCAAATCAGTAACCGTGGAGTAGAATATGGCAAGCAATCCCTCCCTCGTCTCTGTCGAGACGGCCAGCGGAAAATTCCAGCAGACGGTCAAGGTCGGCAAACATGTCTTCCTCGCCGATGAACCGGAATCTCTCGGTGGCATGGATAGTGGTCCATCGCCTTATGACCTCCTGCTGGCAGCTTTGGGGAGCTGTACGTCGATGACGATGAAAATGTACGCAGACCGCAAAAATATTCCGTTGGAAGGCGTGCATATTGTGCTGGAGCATAGCCGCGAACATGTGGAAGATTGCCACACTTGCAACAATCAGGACAACCGGATTGATGTGATCGACCGGTCGATCGAGTTGCGCGGTGACCTTACCGAGGAACACCGCAGAAAGCTTCTCGAAATCGCCGAAAAATGCCCTGTCCACCGGACATTGAAGAACCGCATCGATATCCACACACTGGAAGTTCGCGAATGACCGTTGTTGCGGGTGGGTGCCATTGCGGCGCTGTCCGCTTCGAGGCGGATGTCGAGGCGGCGCCGGAACTGCTCGACTGCAATTGTTCGATGTGCGCCCGGACTGGATTTCTTCATCTGATCGTGCCGCACGAAAATTTCACCTTGCAGTCCGGCAAGGACAATTTGCGCAGCTACAGGTTCGGCAGCAGGCGGGCGGAGCATTTGTTCTGTCAATGCTGTGGCGTCAAAAGCTTTTACCAGCCGCGTTCCCATCCCGATTGCTGGAGCATCAACTTCAACTGCCTCGACGAAGATCAACGACTGGAACCGCTGATCCGGAAATTTGACGGCCAGAACTGGGAAGCGGCGAAAGCGACATTATAACAGGCCGGGCGTGGATAGGCGCGACGACATGATCCGTCAGCGTCGCGGTTCGGATAGTCTATTCTACCACGATTGACCGTCTCCACGAACCGTCATATAAGAGCGGTCCAAAGCGAGAGGCGGCCAGTCGGGTCGCCTTTTCTGTTTTCCGCGAAAGGAAGTCGATCATGACGATTACCCCATTGATGCCTGTATACCCGCGTTGTGGTTTTCGTCCGGTCCGAGGCGAGGGGGCCTGGCTGATTTCCGAAGATGGATCGCGAGCGCTGGATTTCGCCAGCGGCATCGCCGTCAATCTGCTTGGCCACGGCCATCCGCATCTGACCAAGGCGATACAGGAACAGGCGGCGACACTGATGCACGTCTCGAACCTTTACGGCAGCCCGCAGGGTGAAAAATTTGCGCAGCGTCTGGTTGATACAACCTTTGCCGACACCGCTTTCTTTACCAACAGCGGCGCCGAAGCGGTGGAATGTGCGATCAAGGCTGCCCGCGCCTATCATCAATCGGCAGGCAGCGACCGGTATGAGATTATCACGTTCAAAAATGCCTTCCACGGCCGGACGATGGCGACCATCTCCGCTTCCAATCAGGAAAAAATGCACCACGGTTTTTCGCCCTTGCTCGCTGGCTTCAAATATGTCGATTTTGACGATCTGGAAGGTGCCAAAGCGGCTATCAGCGACAAGACAGCTGCGTTCATGGTCGAACCGATTCAGGGCGAAGGTGGCGTACGACCCGCTTCGCAGGAATTTATGACCGGCTTGCGGGAATTGGCCGACGAGAACGGGATATTGCTGGTACTCGACGAAGTGCAATGCGGTGTTGCCCGCACCGGCGCCCTTTATGCGCATGAGCTTTATGGCGTTACACCCGATATCATGGCGACAGCGAAGGGTATTGGTGGCGGCTTCCCCTTGGGAGCCTGTCTGGCGACCGAAGAAGCAGCGCGCGGCATGGTGATCGGCACCCACGGCTCGACCTATGGCGGCAACCCGCTGGCGATGGCCGCTGGCAATGCGGTTTGGGACGTTGTCGCAAATGACGAGTTTCTGGAAAATGTCCGGTCGACCGGCGACAAGTTGCGCGCAGCGATCGAGCAATTTATCGGCAATTATCCAGATCTGTTCCTCGGCGTGCGGGGCAAGGGGCTGATGCTCGGTATCATGATGACGCAGGAGACGCGCTCCTTCGTCGCCCATCTTCGCGATAATCATGGCCTTCTGACCGTGGCCGCCGGCGACAATACATTACGTGTGCTGCCGCCCCTGAACATTGACGACAGCCATATCGCGACATTCATCGAAAAACTGTCCGCCGGCGCTGCGGATTATAAGGCTCCCGAATCATGAACAGAAATTTTCTCAATCTTTCCGATGCCGGTGGCGATGCGGTTGCCGCGATGATCGCCGATGCCATTGACCGGAAGGTCGCACGCGCTGGCTGGCCAAAAGGCAAGCCTGATGCGGACAGGCCGCTGGCCGATCACGTCCTGGCGATGATCTTTGAAAAAAGCAGCACCCGGACCCGTGTCTCCTTCGATATTGCGATCCGTCAGCTGGGCGGATCGAGCATCGTGATGGATAGCGGCTCGATGCAATTGGGGCGCGGGGAAACCGTGGCGGATACCGCCAAGGTTCTGTCGCGGATGTGTGATGCGATCATGATCCGCACCGATGATCATGCGAAAATCGAGGATATGGCGGACAATGCCGATGTGCCGGTTATCAACGGGCTCACTGACCTGTCTCACCCCTGTCAGATTGTGGCCGATCTGCTGACCTTGGTCGAGCATGGAAAGGCACTGCCGGGACTGGAAATTGCCTGGCTGGGTGATGGCAATAATGTGCTCAACAGCATTGTCGAAGGGGCTGGCCTGATGAAATATAACGTTCGGATCGGCTGTCCGCAGGGCTATGATCCCGATCCGAGCTTCATTGAGAAGGCGCAGGCCGCTGGATCCAGCATCACGCTATTTCGCGACGAAAATGAGGCGGTGGCGGATGCGGACGTTGTCGTGGCGGATACCTGGGTGTCGATGGGACAGGAACATGCCGATGCCAAGCTTGCTGCAATGATGCCTTATCAGGTCAATGATGTGATTATGGAGCAAGCAAAGAAGGACGCTCTCTTTCTCCATTGCCTGCCAGCCCATCGCGGCGAGGAAGTCATGCCTTCGGTGATTGACGGCCCGCAGTCGGTAGTTTGGGATGAAGCGGAAAACCGCATTCATGCACAGAAATCCGTGCTTCGCTGGTGTTTCGGCCAGATTTGATGGCGGAAACAAAGCCGACCGACAATATATTGTCCTTTGCGATCCCCGCCAAAAATTGTCGGGGGCGGGTTGTCCGGCTCGGCTCGGTCATTGATGACATATTGGCTGCGCACGATTATCCGCTGGTCATCCGCGACGTTTTGACGGAGGCGGTTTGCCTGACTGCGATGCTGGGGGCGCTGCTGAAGGATGAAGAATCTCAATTGACATTGCAGGCGCAAACCGAGGCCGGGGTGATCAACCTTCTCGCTTGCGATTATAAAGACGGTGCCCTGCGCGGCTATGTTGATTTTGACCGCGAGCGACTGGCGGCCCAGCCGGTGGAACCCGGCCTGATGGCGCTGTTCGGCAAAGGCTATCTGGCGATCACCTTTGACCAGCCCGCGCCGGGTGGCCGCAATCAGGGTATTGTTCCACTGGAAGGGGCCAGCCTTGCCGAAGCCGTGCAGAATTATTTCTTCCAGTCCGAGCAGATCCCGACGCTGATCCGGGTCGCGATTGACGAGACCGACGGCAAGGTCGTTACCGGTGGATTGCTGGTGCAGCATCTGCCCGATGGCGAGGACGGACGAGACCGAATCCATGTCCGGCTTGATCATCCCGAATGGGAGCATGTGGAGATTATGAGCGGGAGTGTTCAGCCAGAAGAGCTTACCGCCAGCGCGCTACCGCTCGAAGAGATTTTATGGCGCCTTTTCAGCGAGAGCGACGAAGTGAGGGTTTTGAGCGGTAAACCGTGCGTTAAGGGATGCCGGTGTAATGAAGATCATATACGGGACGTCATCGCGCGTTTTCCGAAAGAAGATAAGAAAGACATGGTCGATGAAGAAGGCAATATCGGCATAGATTGCGCCTTTTGCAGCAAGAAGTTCATAATTACGGGCGCCAGTCTGAACAACTGACTTCTGCGGCAAGGTGATGAAATTTAAGATTTTGTCCAATAATTCCTATCGTTTGCCGTAATTCGAAACGATTATTGCCGTAATTGATTTCTATAGCCGAAATTAGCCGAGACCATTAACCCACCCAACCGCACGGAGAAGATCGATGAAAGGCATGAAACTGATCAAAATAATCAGCACGTCTGCCGCAATCCTGTCCGGATTTGCGATGGCTGCACCTGCACAAACACCACGTTTGACGCTGCTGGACGGGCTATCGCAGGGTGAATGGACATTGAAGGAACGGGGGTCTTCAGAGGCCGGGCAAAAAATATGTCTGGGTAATCCCGAAGTGTTGCTGCAAATCCAGCACAGCAACATGACCTGCAGGCGCTACGTCATCGAAAATAACCCGAAGAAGCTGCGTGTGAGTTATAAATGTGGCAGTGCGGGGCATGGCGTTACCGAAATCAAGCTGGAATCCAGTACGTTGGTGCAGATATACTCACAAGGCATCCGCGACAATGCGCCCTTTTCCTTCACCATGGAAGGTCGTCGCACGGGGCCCTGCTAGTCGCAACTTGCGCGCAAAACTTGCGCCGCGCGGGCAAGGCGATTAGCGGAGCGCGTTATGGCTTCCGAATCAAAAACAGCAATTATATTATTGTCCGGTGGACTGGACTCGATGGTTTCCGCAGCGATTGCGGCCGAGCAGGGCTATCGGCTGATTGCTCTGACGGTAGATTATAACCAGCGACACAAGATTGAACTGCAGTCCGCTCAGAAAATTGCCACCAGGCTGAATGTGGACGAACATATCATCTTGCCACTTGATCTCAGCCGTTTTGGCGGATCGGCGCTGACCGCCGACATTGAAGTGCCAAAGGACGGCGTGGGTGATGATATTCCTGTCACTTATGTGCCTGCGCGCAATCTGATCTTTCTGTCGCTGACCCTCGGACTGGCCGAAGCAAGGGATGCGCGGGATATATTCATCGGTGTGAATGCGCTGGATTATTCGGGTTACCCGGATTGCCGGCCAGAATTTATAGAGGGATTCGAAAGATTGGCGGATCTCGCGACCAAGGCTGGTGATGAGGGCAGGGATTTTCATATCCGGACACCGCTCCAACATATGACCAAGGCAGATATCGCCCGGGAAGCGATCCGGCTTGATCTCGATCCCGCCTGGAGCTGGTCCTGTTATGATCCGTCCCCTGCGGGTCTGGCTTGCGGCCTCTGTGATAGTTGCCGTTTGCGGCAGAAGGGTTTCGAAGAAGCCGGGATTGTCGATCCGACGCGATATGTTACGCCATGAGCTACGCGGTGAAGGAAATATTCCTGACGTTGCAGGGTGAAGGCGTGCACGCCGGTCGACGCGCGGTGTTCGTCCGTTTTGCCGGATGCAATCTCTGGTCTGGACTGGAACGTGATCGTGCCAAGGCGATCTGCCAGTTTTGCGACACCGACTTTGTCGGCATGGACGGAGAGGGCGGCGGGCGCTTTGATACCGCTGGCGACCTTGCCCGCGCCGCTGCTGAGACATGGGGCAGCGGTACAGAATCTCGATTCGTGGTTCTGACCGGTGGCGAGCCAATGCTTCAGGTTGACCAGTTTCTTATCGATGCACTCCACGCCGAAGGGTTTTTCATTGCCATCGAATCGAACGGAACGCTCGCGGTGCCACGTACGATCGACTGGATATGTATCAGCCCGAAAGCGCAAAGCGAGACGGTTCAGCGGTCGGGAGACGAACTGAAACTGGTCTGGCCCCAGAATGATAGCAATTGGAAGGAAATGGAAAGCTGGGCCTTCGCCAATCTGCTGTTGCAGCCGATGGATGCACGCGGCGATAGCGACGCCAGCCAGTCCCATCTCGAACAGGCCATAGGATTTGTCCAGGCCCATCCGAAATGGCGTTTATCCTTACAGAATCACAAGATTCTCGGACTGGCTTGATATTATTCTGCCGGTTGTTCTTCCGGTTCGGCTCCGGATGCTGTTTCTTCCGTCTTGTCCGCAGAATCGGTTGTTTCCTCGCCGGTAGCATCAACCGCCTGCATCGTATCGACATCGACCATTTCATCGCTGATCGTGCCGTCGATGACATCTACGTCATCCATTTGGGTTTCGGTGACTTCACCGGCGTCAGGCGCTTCGTTTCCGGAGCAGGCGGAGATGGTCAGTGCAAACGCAGTTGCAGCGGCCAGTCTGGCAAATTTGGTCATGATCTTTTCCTCTCATCATCAATCGGTCCACGCTGCAACATAACCGTGGATCAGGTCCGATCAATCGCTTTCAGAAAGCCTCCAGCGGTTTTTTGCAACGCTTCGTCAAACTCCTGAAGCTTTATCGCGATGCCCAGTTGGGCGAGGCTGGTGACCGGATATTCGCTGATGCCGCACGGAACGATACCGCCAAAATGGCTGAGGTCGGGATCGATATTGACCGAAAAGCCGTGCATCGTCACCCATTTGCGGATTCGGATTCCGATTGCGCCAATCTTTGCTTCCTGCCCGTCCGGCGTGTCGCACCAGATGCCGACCCGGCCATCGACCGCTCTTGCTGCGACGCCGAATTCTGCCAGCGCAGCGATCACCCAGGCTTCCAGGGCATGGACGAAGCCGCGCACATCCGCGTTGCGCTTCTTCAGGTTGAGAATGACATAGCCGACTCGCTGGCCCGGCCCGTGATAAGTATGCCGGCCACCACGCCCGGTGTCATACACCGGAAAGGATTCGGTCAGCAGCTCTGCAGGATCGGAACTGGTCCCGGCGGTATAGAGCGGCGGATGTTCCAGCAGCCAGATCAGTTCCTTTGCATCACCGGTCTGAACCGCCGCGTTGCGTCGTTCCATTTGGCTCAAGGCTTCCGGATATTCGACCTTTTCCGGCGAAATACGCCATTCTATATCATCGAGAATATTCATAATATTTTCGTGCACTTTTGCTGACCGGGTGGCAAGGGTTGCTAATCAAGAAATGGATCCGGGAATAAAATGATGAAGCTCAACTATATGCAATGCTGGAACGGTGCGATGGCCCTGCTCGGCGCGCATAAAGAGGCAATCATAGCGATTGCAGGTGTATTTCTATTTCTGCCTACTTTTCTGTTTAGTCAATTTGTCGACCAGCCCGTCCTGAACGGCGACGAAGATATTAATGTTTTGATGGCGATCTATTCAGCCTATTTCAGCGAGAACGTTCTTCCGATCATACTGTCCAATCTGGTCATCAGTTTTGGCGGTCTGGCAATTTATTTTGCTCTGGCACCCTCCCGTAACAACACCGTCGCCGAAGATCTTGTCGCAGCACTGAAAGTGTTTTTAATCTATCTGATCGCGAATTTCCTGACTGGATTGCTGACCTTGGTCGGTTTTTTCCTGCTGATTATTCCCGGATTATATGTTGCCTGCCGATTCATTCTCGTGCCTCTGGTGATCGTTGATCAAGGCGAACGCAATCCGATTGAGGCACTTAAGAAAAGCTGGTCACTGACCCGGGATAACGGTTTCGCGATCTTTCTGTTCATTTTGATCATTGCGGTTGTCGGCACGATAACCATTGGTGCCCTGCAGTCTGTCACCGGAATCGTGACCGGTCTGGCGACAAGTGGCGCTGGCTGGCCATTCATCGAAAACCTGGTGGCTTCTCTAACCGGCACGGCTTTTCAACTCGTGCTCAGTCTGGTCATAGTATCGATTTATATGCAACTGACGGGCAGGAAGAGCGATGTCAGGGAAGTGTTCAGGTGAATATCGGAACATGCGGCGCAGCCGTTTCCGGTAAATGGCCGGACAGGCGCGGATCGGGCATCATATCCAGTTGCTGCTTGAAAATGCGAAAGCCGCATTGCTGGTAAAAGGGCAGGGCGCGCGGGCTATCCTGCGTGCAGGTATGCAGCCAGACCCGCTCAATCCCGTCTTGCCATGCCCTTTCTAGTGCCTGATTCATCATCCAGCGACCATGGCCCTTACCGTTCATCTCGGTGACCAGACCGAAAAAAGCGATTTCGCATTGGCCGGTTTTCCGAAAATCCAGTTCGATAAAACCGACCACCATATTGTCATTGCGGACAAGTTGGATGTCGATCCCGGGGTGATGAATGACGGCCTGAACATCAGCTTCAGCCATCAACAGTCGGGATGCCCACAACCACGGCTCTCCGACCTTGCGAAACAAGGCGAGATAATCCGCAACCACCGGTTTGGTCCATTTTTCCAGCGAAAGATCCGATGGGATCCAGGGGAGAAGTGGCTTTTCCAGCATCTGCAGATGGGTGGTGACGGTCGCGACATGGCCTTTTGGAACCTCGAGAGGCAGGCCCTCCGGATTTTTTACACCCATTTTACTTCTGGCGGCAGACTCATCAGGATCGCGTCGACATTGCCGCCGGTTTTCAAACCGAATGTCGTCCCCCGGTCATAGACCAGATTAAACTCGGCGTAACGCCCCCGCCATTCCAGTTGTTGCTGCTTATCCTCGGCGCTCCATTCGGTCGCCATCCGCTTGCGGACAAGTTTGGGGAAAATATCCAGAAAGGCGCGGCCGACATCCTGGGTAAAGGCGAAGTGGCGGTCAAAATCGGTCTCATTATCAAGTTCGATATGATCATAGAATATGCCGCCGACGCCGCGGTGAACCTTGCGGTGCGGGATATAGAAATAGTCATCCGCCCATTTTTTGAAGCGTGGATAATATTCCGGATTGTGCGGTGCGCAGGCGGAACGAAAGCGGGCGTGGAATTCTTCTGTATCTTCCTCATAGGGAATTGCCGGATTAAGATCAGCTCCGCCTCCAAACCAGCGTTTGGTCGTACACAGGAATCGCGTGTTCATGTGGACATTGGGCACATGGGGATTTGCCATATGGGCAACCAGGCTGATTCCGGTGGCGAAAAACCGTGGATCATCTTCCGCACCGTTGATCTGGGCCTGAAATTCTTCGCTGAACACGCCGTCGACAGTTGAGATATTCACGCCGACCTTTTCGAATATCTTGCCCTTCATCAGGCCCTGAATACCACCGCCGCCGGGGCTTCCGTCGGGATTCTGCCGATCCCAGGGAATATATTCGAACCTGGCATCGCTACCGGCCTCGGTTTCAATCTTTTCAAATTCCGCACAAATCTGGTCACGCAGTTCCTTGAACCATGTCTGGGCAGTGCGCTGCTGGTCATCCAATTCTGAGGTCATTCCGGAAATTGTCCTGTTTGTCTAAGTGCTTCACCCAAAGCCATGCCAGCCGATGCCGCTAGATTCAAGCTGCGCATGCCCGGTTTCATCGGGATAGTGATTCGACCATCACATTGATCATGTACAGTCCGGGGAACTCCTGATCCTTCTGATCCGAACAATAATATATCATTGTCGCGATAGGCGAATCCGTGATGCGGGCTAGTCGCCTTGCTGGAGAGCAGGATAATCCTCGCTTTTCGGGAATCGGTGGTCGCGCGAAATGCTTCCCAATCGGCATGGCGTATATATTCAACATGTTCGAAATAATCCATTCCGGCGCGTTTCAGGCTGCGGTCGCTGAACGGAAATCCACAAGGTTCTATGATATCGACTGCTACGCCAAGGCAGGCACAAGTCCTTAATATTGTTCCTAAATTTCCCGCAATCTCGGGTTGATACAAAGCTATCCTCATGGGCCATCCATCATGAGCGGGAAGGGAATGTTAGGTCAATCGAAAATTCACTGTTGGCAAACCCTATCCTTCGCGGCTATCAGGCGCGCAATTCACTGTCTGTTCAAACTGTTGTTGAGCAGTTTCGAACATTCGGGCAGTCAGGGGTCACAATTATTCTATAGGGCTTGTTTGCATGGCAACGGTTGAAACAGCTGATACGGCAGTCGCAGAAGAAGGCGGCGTTCGCCGCCGGGATTTTATCAATATAGCAGCAGTGAGTTTCGCTGGTGCCGGGGCGGTCGCTACGGTGATCCCGTTGGTAAACCAGATGAACCCGAGCGCGGATGTTCTCGCTCTGTCATCGATTGAAGTCGATATTTCGGCGATTGAGTCGGGTCAGTCGATCAAGACCAGCTGGCGCAAACAGCCCATTTTTATCCGTAATCTGACAGAAAAAGAAATTGCCGAAGCCAATGCGGTGCAGATTTCGGAATTACGCGATCCACAAACACTCGCCGAGCGGACAACCGCCGGCAAGGAAAACTGGCTGATCACATTAGGCGTCTGTACCCATCTCGGTTGTGTCCCGCTGGGTGCCGCACAGGGTGAAATCAAGGGTGAATATGGTGGTTATTTCTGCCCGTGCCACGGTTCTCACTATGATACCGCCGCACGCATCCGCAAAGGTCCGGCTCCCAAGAATCTTGAAGTTCCGGAACATGAATTCCTATCAGACACCGTCGTGAAAATCGGCTAGAGGACAGATAAAAATGAGCTTTCCTTGGGCAAAACAATATACACCAACAACCGAATTCGGTCAGTGGATGGACAAGCAGCTTCCGCTGCCGCGTTTCATCTACAATAGCGTCGGCGCCGGCTATCCCGCTCCGCGCAACCTGAACTATATGTGGAACTTTGGTTCCCTCGCTGGTCTGTTTCTGGTCGTCCAGATCGTTACCGGTGTCATTCTGGCCATGCATTATGCGGCCAATGCAAACATCGCCTTTGATTCTGTCGAACATATCATGCGCGACGTGAACAGCGGCTGGATGATCCGCTATGCGCACGCCAACGGCGCAAGCTTCTTCTTCATCGCCATCTATCTTCATATTGGCCGCGGACTTTTCTACGGCTCTTACAAGGCGCCGCGCGAAATGCTGTGGTTGCTCGGTGTGGTTATCTATCTTCTTGCGATGGCCACCGCGTTCATGGGATATGTTCTTCCATGGGGACAGATGAGCTTCTGGGGTGCGAAGGTGATTACCGGCCTGTTTGAAGCCATTCCACTTGTTGGCAAGCCGATTCAGGAACTGCTGCTTGGTGGTTTTGCGCCGGACAATGCCGCTCTGAACCGCTTTTTCTCGCTCCACTATCTGCTGCCATTCGTCATCGTTGGCGTTGTCATCATGCATATCTGGGCGCTGCACATTCCGGGATCGAACAATCCGACCGGCGTTGATGTGAAGGGGCCACAGGATACGGTTCCATTCCATCCTTATTATACTGCAAAGGACGGCTGGACGATTGGTCTCGCGTTGATCTTCTTCACCGCACTGATGTTCTTCCTGCCAAATGCGCTGGGCCACGCCGACAACTATATTCCGGCTAACCCGCTGTCCACGCCGGCCCACATCGTGCCGGAATGGTATTTCTGGCCATGGTACGCGATCCTGCGCGCCTTCACATTCGACTTCCTGTTCATTCCGGCGAAACTGCTTGGTGTGCTGGCGATGTTCTCTGCGATCCTGGTATGGTTCTTCCTGCCGTGGCTGGACAAATCACCAGTTCGTTCGGGCAGCTTCCGTCCCAAGTTCAAGATCTTCTTCGTCATCCTGGTGATTGATGTCCTGGTCCTTGGATATTGTGGCGGCGCGCCGGCTGAGGAACCATTTGTGATGATCAGCCAATTGGCCGCAGCTTATTATTTCGCGCATTTCCTGATCATATTGCCGCTATTGTCGAGTTTGGAAAAACCTGAGCCGCTGCCGAACAGCATCACGGAATCGGTAACCGGCAAGCCACTCAAAACTGCCAGCTAAGTATTAGGGACCTGTCGCAATGGTAAGAATTATCGGAATCTTGATTGGCCTGTTTTTTTCAGGCTGGCTCTTGGTCTCATTTGGTATGGGGGCAAAAGAATATATCACGAACCCGCCAGCGGAAACCGCAGAGCATGAGTTCCACCGGGAAGCGAAAGACATTTCTTTCTCTTCTGATGGTCCGCTCGGCAAATTTGATCGCCAGCAACTGCAGCGTGGTTTTCAGGTCTACAAGGAAGTCTGTTCGGCCTGCCACTCTCTTCGTCATGTTGCCTTCCGCAATCTCGAAGAAATTGGCTATAACGAAGACGAAGTGAAGGCGATTGCCGCAAACTGGGCGATCCAGACACCGGATATCGATCCGGCGACCGGCGAGATGTCTTTGCGTCCGTCGCTGCCTGCTGACAAATTTCCCAAGCCTTTTGCGAATAATGTCGCAGCTGCTGCCGCGAATAACAATGCAATCCCACCTGATCTGTCTCTGATTACCAAGGCACGTGAAGGTGGAGCGCCATATGTCTATTCGCTACTGACCGGTTATATGGATCCGCCAGCCAATCTGCCGGACGCCAATCAGCCGGGACCGGGACTGCATTATAATCCCTATTTCGCGAACCTGAATCTGGCGATGGCGCCACCATTGGCGGCCGATGATATGGTCAGCTATTCCGATGAGACCAATGCGACCATCGAGCAGATGGCTGAAGATGTCTCGGCATTCCTGATCTGGACCGCTGAACCAAAGCTGGAAGAGCGGCATCAAACAGGCTGGGCTGTTCTCGCCTTCCTGCTGATCGCGACGATCCTCGCCTATCTGTCCTACCGGACGATCTGGGCAGATGTGAAAGCCGAGAAGAAAAAGAAAACCGCTGACGCCTGATCACGGCTATCAGCAGAATATAAAAAGCCCGCTTCATGCGGGCTTTTTTATTGAAGGAGGCTATCGTGCCAGGACGGAATGGATCGCCTTCTGCCACCCGGCAATACGCCTTGTTCTGGTCTCAGGCTCGATATTTGGCACATGCACATCCAGCCCCGATATCATTTCCGAAGCCGCTGCGAGCGACGGATAGATTCCGCAACCCACCGCCGCGAGCATGGCCGCACCGAGCGCCGTGGTTTCGAAAAAACCCGGTCGTTCGACATTGATATCCAGTATATCCGCCAAATCCTGGACCATCCAGTCATTCGCCACCATACCGCCATCGATCCGCAGGTTTTGCCAGTCAACACCGTCGGCCGAAAATGCAGTTTTCAAATCGAAACATTGATAGGCCATCGATTCAAGCGCAGCGCGGGCAATATGGGCCTTTTTTGACGAAAAACTGAGGCCCGAGATGCTGGCTGTCGCATCGGGCCGCCAATGGGGGGCACCCAGTCCGGACAGGGCGGGAACCAGATAGACTCCGCCATTATCTTCAACAGACCGTGCCAGTTCCTCGCTCTCCCCGGCGAATTTCAGCAAGCCGATATCGTCCCGCAGCCACTGCATCAGGCTGCCGGCCACAAAAACCGACCCTTCCAGGGCGTAAACCCGTTCACCCTGATGCTGATAGAGGATCGTAGACAACAAGCGATTCTCTGACCGCGGAGGGGTGCCGCCGCAATTTGTCAGGATGAAGGCACCGGTGCCAAAGGTGGCTTTTGTTTGACCAATTTCAAGGCAGGCTTGACCGATGGTTGCCGCCTGTTGATCACCGGCAGCGCCGCAAATCGCGATAGGGCTGCCGAATAATTCTACCGCGGTGGTTCCGAGATGCCCGGCGCAGTCGACAATTTGCGGCAATGTCTTTCTGGGTATGTCGAAGAGCGCCAGAAGGTCATCATCCCAATCATCGCCGTCCAGGGCCATCAGCATCGTTCTGCTGGCGTTGCTTGCATCGGTAACATGCTGACCACCGGTCAGGCGGTAAATGAGATAGGATTCGATGGTTCCGAACGCGAGATTGTCACCCGCTGCGCGCACCTCCGGCCAATTTTCCAGCATCCAGCCAATTTTGCTGCCTGAGAAATAGGGATCGAGCAGCAAGCCGGTCTTCGCCTGCACCATAGGCTCGAGATGCTCGGCCTTCAGAGCTTCGCATTTGTCCGCCGTCCGACGATCCTGCCAGACGATCGCTCTGGCAAGCGGTGCGCTATTTCTTTTGTCCCAGGCTACCACAGTTTCGCGCTGGTTGGTGATCCCGATCGCGGCAATTTTGTCAGCGCCACCTGCTTTTTCGATCATTTTCTGGCAGCAGGCCAGCGTTTTGTCCCAGATCTCGGCGGCGTCATGCTCGACCAGGCCCGGCGCGGGATAATATTGCGTGAGCGTTTCCTGCTGCGATCCGTGTAATTTTCCGTCCATTCCAAACAGCATCGCGCGGGTCGATGTCGTTCCTTCGTCGATGACCAGAATATGCTGTGCAACCATGTCCGCTCCCTTCGACGCCCACGCTATAAGCTGTCCCCCAAAACGCAAGCAAAAGCGGGATATATTGCATTGCAACATTGCACAAACCGCTAGATTCTCTATGACTGCACCTATGTATGATCTGGCCATCATTGGCGGCGGCATAAATGGCGTCGGAATTGCGCGCGATGCAGCGGGCAGGGGATTGAAGGTCCTGCTGGTTGAGCGCGACGATCTCGCCTCGCACACATCGTCGGCGAGCACGAAGCTGGTCCATGGTGGTTTGCGCTATCTCGAGCATTATGAATTCAACCTTGTCCGGAAGGCGCTGAAAGAGCGCGAAGTCCTGCTCCGTGCAGCGCCGCATATCATCTGGCCGATGCGTTTTGTCCTACCGGTCGATGAAGGGATGCGGCCCGCCTGGCTGCTCCGTCTTGGCCTGTTTCTCTATGACCATCTTGGCGGGCGTGATATTTTGCCGGGGACCAAAGGCCTGAATCTGGGGAAGGATCATCGCGGTGGTCCACTGCAAAAACGGCTCAAAAAGGGATTTGCCTATTCCGATTGCTGGGTCGAGGATGCCCGGCTCGTTTCGCTCACCGCCCGCGATGCAGGTGACCGCGGTGCCGATATCCGGACCCGCGCCAATTGCGTCGGACTGGAGCGCGGACGGGATCACTGGACGCTGGAAATCGAGCAGCATGGCGTAAAAATGCACGAACAGGCGAAGGTTATGGTCAACGCCGCCGGTCCCTGGGTTGATCCGGTCACCGCTCTTTACGACCGGAGCAATCACGCGGCGAAACTGCGTCTGGTCAAGGGCAGCCATATCGTTGTGAAGCGCAAATATGACGGCGATCACAGCTATATTTTCCAGAATAAAGACGGTCGCATCATTTTCGCCATTCCATATGAAAGCGATTATACGCTTATCGGAACCACCGACGAGCCGTGGAGCTATGCCGAAGGCCCCGCCAGAATCAGCGATGGAGAAATCGCCTATCTGTGCGACGCGGCGAGCGAATATTTTGAAACACCGGTCGTTCGGGAGGATATCGAGTGGACCTACTCCGGTGTGCGGCCGCTGTTTGATGATCATAGCCGGACCGCGGCCACGGTCACCCGGGATTTTGTTTTCGACTTTGACAATGATAACGGCGCACCGGTTCTGTCGATTTTTGGCGGCAAGATAACCACCTACCGGGTTCTGGCGCTGCAGGCGATCCGGACGCTTTCGGAGGCGCTTGATGTCGACGGTGATGACTGGACCAAAGAGGCGCATCTCCCCGGCGGCGATTTTTCTCCCGATGGTTTTGACGCGCTGGTTGATCAATATGCACAGCGTTGGCCGATTATCGACCGGGCAATCATTTGCCGTCTGGTTCGGGCCTACGGCACCGATACCGCATTGATTCTCGCAGAGTGCAGAAGTCCCGCGGATCTGGGACAGGAATTTGGTGCAGGTCTGTATGAAATCGAGATTCAGTGGCTGATCGACCGTGAATTTGCGTGCACGGCAGAAGATGTTCTTTGGCGCCGTTCGAAACTGGGACTGCATATGAACGACGCCGAGCAGCAGGCGGTGGCGCTATGGTTTGAACGAAGCGGTCCGAAGGTTAAGGAAAATCTCGGTCTTTCGTGATTGACGCGTCACAAAAGCAATGGCAATAGCGGCGCATCCGGTCAGTCCGGTGTTGCGGGTGTAGCTCAATGGTAGAGCAGAAGCCTTCCAAGCTTACGACGAGGGTTCGATTCCCTTCACCCGCTCCAGCTATTCTTTTCGAGAAATCGTAGATATATCGCTACTGATGCCGAGCAATCGGAAAAGATTGCGAAGCGCGTCCCGCGTCTTCTGACATGCCCCTTATTTCCCGCCTTTCAGGGGAAGATATTGCGCCGAGATGAACAACGCGCGCGCCCTGATACAATTTGCGACAATTTTGTGCTGTTCTGACAAAGTTCAGCGACAAGTGGCCATTAGAACAGCATTCATGGCGGAACGATAAGACCGCTTCCCTGAATAGGAACATGAGGAATATGAAAATGAAAAAAGCAATTTTGATTTCGAGCGCTACGGCACTTTTGATGGCTGGCGGAATCGCCGTTGCCGCTCCCGGTGATCGCGGCATGCGGGCTGATACCAATGCTGACGGTGCGATAAGCCGCGCTGAAATGACAGCCTCGCTGAACACGCGCTTTACCAAGATGGATGTGAATGGCGATGGCTATCTCTCCAAGGAAGATCGGGACGCCAAACGTGCAGACCGTTCAGCCAAGCGCGGCGAACGTTTTGCCAAGGCCGATACCAATGGCGATGGCGAATTGAGCCAGGCCGAGATGGAAGCCGCGCGCGCTGAGCGCAAGGCAGCCAGATTTGCCCGCGCCGACAAGGACGGCAATGGCAAGATCAGTCAGGAAGAAGCCCAGGCAATGAAGGGCAAGCGCGGCGGTAAAGGCATGCGCGGCAAAGGCCACAAACGTGGTGGTCACGGCATGGCGATGATGCGTAATGCTGACACAAATGGTGACCAGAAGATCAGCAAGGCTGAATTCACAACTGCGGCCCTTGCTCGCTTTGACAAGGCCGATGCCAATAAAGACGGCAAGCTCACCAAGGAAGAGCGTCAGGCTGCCCTTAAGGGCCAGCGTGGCGAACGGAATAAAAGAGGCGGTTAATCCCTGAACCACTCTTTTGCGAACGGATCGTCAGCCATCTCCCCCTTCTCCCCCAAATTGGCTGGCGGTCCGTTCCTTTTTTTTGATCCTGTGATAGGGCTATTTGATGACGAACAAGATTCACATATTGCTGGTTGATGACGAAGCCTCGCTGCGCGAACCGCTGGCGGAATATCTCATCAAGCAGGGTTATAAGGTTCAGCAGGCCAGTGATGCCAGCGTCGCCAGATCTCTGCTCAACGCCTATGATTTTGACATAATCCTGCTCGATATCATGATGCCCGGCGAAGACGGGCTGAGCCTGTGTCGCTTCGTCACCGACAAGACCAGCATCCCGGTCATTTTTATCAGCGCCAAGACCGAAGAAACCGAGCGGATCATCGGGCTCGAGCTGGGAGCGGATGATTATATCACCAAACCGTTCAGTCCGCGCGAACTTGTAGCACGGATCAAGGTAATATTGCGTCGGATGGAAAAAGGCAGCGCGAAACAGGTGGATACAGCGGGCGGAGCCTATCAGTTTTCGGGCTGGACCCTCAAATGTGACAAGCGCAGCCTGATTGATGCAGAGGGCGTCAGCGTCTCTCTCTCCACCGGTGAATATCATATGCTGCTGGCCCTGGTTTCTCGCGCCGGAAAAGTACTCAACCGGGACCAGTTGCTGGATATTACCCAGGGCCGTGAAGCTCATGCTTTTGATCGTGCCGTGGATAACCAGATTAGCCGGCTTCGCCGCAAAATCGAAGCAGATCCTAAAAACCCTGAAATCATCAAAACGGTCTGGGGTGGCGGATATGTGCTGGCGGGTGAGGTAAAATCCCTGTGAAGCATTTATGGCCCAAAAGTCTGGTGGGACAACTCCTGCTTGTCGTTGCCCTTATGCTGTTGCTGGCGCAGGGCATAAACAGTTTCCTGCTCTATCGTGGCGCCCAGACCCAGAATTTGGTGGAAGCGTCGACATCGGCCGTCTCCCGGATTGCCTTCGGTCTGGATAGACAAGACAATGATCGGTCCGCCCAGCGCCGTGGCACGGCGCGGACCCGGCGCATGGGGCAGATTCGCTATAGTTCCGATAGTGCGGTCACCGCCGATATGCCACGCCTGCCGGAACTTGAAACAAGAGCCGGGCAGGCCTTTGCCAACATGGGTATCGGATTTTCCGAAATTCGGGTGACGTCTCTCAGCAACCTGACGCCAGAAATGGCCCATCACGTAATCGGCGCCAATCGCGGTCAATGGCGCGACAACCCGATAAACAGGTCGATGGGCGTACGGACATCGCCGGACGAGACCACAGGTTTCGTGATTATTTCGGCGAAGCAGGTGGATGGCCCGTGGGTCAGTATCGCTTCTGCAGTACGGGGGCGAACACCCGTATTGGTGCGAACCCTGCTGTTACAGACAATTACCATCTATCTGCTGATGCTGATTCCGCTGATCATTTTCGGACGCTATATTTCGCGACCGTTGAAATCACTCACCGCCAGAGCGCGTTTCTTTCAACCCGGCGAGACAGAGATGCTGGAAGAACAGGGGCCTCCCGACACACGGGAATTGATTCGGGCGTTCAACGACATGAGCGGTCGTGTGAGCAGGATGATCAACGAAAAGGATGTCATGCTGGGGGCGATCGGACACGATCTCCGCACGCCGCTGGCCGCCCTGCGGGTCAGGGTTGAAAGTGTCGAAGATGATGAGGACCGCGAGCGCATGATCGCCGGTATCGAAGATATAGACAATATGCTGGACGATATCTTGTCGCTCGCTCGGCTTGGTCGATCCAGCGAGCAGACGGATATCGTCGATATCCGTTCGCTGATCGAGACGGTTGTCGATGAATTCACCGATCTTGGGAATGATGTCCGCTATCAGCGCGGGGAAAAGCAAATCGCGAATATCCGCGAAACCCTCGTTCGCCGGGCGTTGCGGAATCTGATTGGAAACGCGACGCTTTATGGCGAAGTTGCGGATATCTCTGTGGAAAAGTCTGGCGATATGCTGATGATAAATGTCGATGATGACGGACCGGGCATCCCTGACGAGAAAATAGAGGCGATGTTTGAGCCGTTTTTGCGGGGAGAGGCGTCGCGCAATCGCGCAACCGGTGGGTCAGGGTTGGGACTGACGCTCGCGCGTGCAATTGCCCGCGAACATGGCGGTGATATCATCCTGAAAAATCGGGAAAATGGTGGATTGCGTGCGACGTTAAGCTTGCCGGTCGGTTGACGGTATCGTCTGGTCCTGAAAGAGCGCAGAAAGCGGTCCGTGTGACTAATTTTCGGTCATATCCGCATCGGTCACGGCAGTAGGGTCGGGAATGCCATCGGCGGCCAGTTCTGCATCGATATCCTCCGCCAGCGCCTTGACCGCTTCATCGGCTGCTTCCTCCAGCGATTTCGCCTCTTCCTCAATTTGGGATTCCATTTCGGCGATCGCCTCGTCGCCCTTTTCCTCGACCGGGGTTTCGGAACAGGCCGCGAGCAGCAGCGCGGTCAGGACAAGGAATGCGGGTTTTTTCATTGTTTTGTCGGCATGGTGAGATCCGCATCGCTGTTGGCGATGATCGAAAGCACCGTGGTCCATGCCGCGACATTCTGACGCAATTGTTCCGGATCAACCTTGTCCAGCGTATCATCCGGCGTGTGGTGGATATCGAAATAACGGGTGCCGTCCTGCTGCAGATCGATGATCGCGAGATTATTATTGGCAATGATCGATTGCACATCCGCGCCGCCACCGGCTTTCAGTTGCCCGCGCCCGATACCCAGCGGTTGCAGGGCCTGGGCTATTTCTGTTGCGACCGATGAAGCGCTATCGGGAAAATTGAATTCGACTCGCCAGATCCGGTCAGCGCCAAAATCCGATTCCATCGCCAGTGCGTGATTGTCGCCCTTGTGCGCTTCGCCATAAGCTTTTCCGCCCCAGAGGCCGACTTCCTCGGCGCCGGCCCAGAGCAGCCGGATCGTGCGCTCGGCTTGACCTGCTGCCATGATCTGCTTCGCGGCGGCCGTGGTAATACCGCAGCCCGAAGCATCGTCAATCGCACCGGTGCCGAGGTCCCAGCTGTCGAGATGACAGGCGATCACGATCATGCCGAGCGACGGGTCGCTGCCGGGGAGTTCGGCAATCACATTGCCGGATTCCTGCTGCCCGATATTCTGCGGGGTCAGTACGAGTTTGAGCTTCACCGGCTTTCCGCGCGATATCATTCTTTCCAGATTTTCCGCATCGGGAACAGACAGCGCACCAGCCGGTATCGGTGTCACGCCGGTCTCGAAATTAGTGTTGCCGGTATGCGGATTGCGATGATGATCGGTTCCGGCCGAACGGATGACGATCGCCGCCGCACCTTTCTTGGCGGCAATATTGGGTCCGACAAAGCGGGCCGGTCCAAAAGCCCCATAGCTGGATCCGTCCTGTGTCGGCTTCATCGAGTGGCTGACGAAGGCAATCTTGCCCTTCAAACGACCGTCAGGAGCAGCAATCAGATCAGCCAGCGTCGGGAAATAAACGACTTCCGCGGTCAGGCCCTTGTCACCGGTACTGCCGCTATTGCCCAGAGCCGTGATTGCCAGCGCCTGCGGAAAAGGGCTGACGACAGTCGCCGTTTCCTTACCCCTGATCCAGGTCTGCATCATATAGGGTTCGTTGCGAACATTGCTGAACCCCAGCGCTTTCAGCTTGGCGACCGCCCAGATGCGTGCACGGGCTTCGGCTTCGGTTCCTGCCTGTCGCGGCCCGATTTCGGTGGTAAGGCCTTCAACTATGTCCCAGGCGACATTGTCCTTCAGCGCCTTGGTCTGCAACGCGACCGGATCATGATTGCCGGCGAGAGCGGTGGTGGACAAAAGAAACGCCGATGCGCCAGCGAACAGGGTGGCTATTTTTTTCATGGCTGCTGACTAACCCCCCTTTTGTGCTTTGCCAATGGTCTCTTGCGGGGGAGGGGCGGAATAGCTACATAAGCCCTGAAAATAATCTGTCATCCGGGCGAAAGCCGGGATCTCCTAAAACCGAGCGCCAAGCCGCCTGAGATTTCAGCAACTGCTGGGATGACGCGCAACATGTGAGAAAGCAAAACAGATGGCCGCCCAATATTCCTTCGTCATGAAGGGTCTGTCCAAGACCTACCAGAACAAGCAAAAGCCGGTACTGGAAAATATCAGCCTGCAATTTTATCCCGACGCCAAGATCGGCATCGTCGGACCTAACGGCGTTGGTAAATCGACTCTGATGAAGATCATGGCGGGCAAGGATACCGAATTCACTGGCGAGGCCTGGGCTGGGGACGGGATTACCGTTGGCTATCTGGAGCAGGAGCCGGAGCTGGACGAGAGCAAAACGGTCAAGGAAAACGTGATGGACGGCGTCGGCGAGATTGCCGACCATATCCGCCGTTTCAACGAGATTACCGAAATCATGGGCGATCCGCCGGAAGACGCCGATTTCGACGCGCTGATGGAAGAAATGGGCGTGCTGCAGGAAAAAATCGACGCGGTTGATGGCTGGACGCTCGACAACCAGCTCGAAATCGCGATGGAGGCTCTGCGCTGCCCGCCTGGCGACAGTGCGGTGGACAATCTGTCCGGTGGTGAAAAACGCCGCGTCGCGCTCTGCCGTCTGCTGCTCGAAAAGCCCAGCATATTGCTGCTCGATGAGCCGACCAACCATCTTGATGCGGAATCGGTCGCCTGGCTGGAAAACCATCTGCGCGAATATCCCGGCAATGTCATCATGGTCACCCATGACCGCTATTTCCTCGACAATGTCGTCAACTGGATGCTCGAGCTCGATCGCGGGCGCTATTATGTCTACGAAGGCAATTATTCGCTCTATCTGGAGAAGAAAGCCAAGAGGCTCGAACAGGAAGCACGCGAGGACAAAGGCAAGCAGAAGGCGATCAGCGACGAGCTGGCCTGGATGCGGCAGAATCCCAAGGGTCGCCAGACCAAGTCCAAGGCGCGTATCAAAAGCTTTGATCAACTGGTCGAGGCACAGGAAAACCGTGATCCCGGCAAGGCCCAAATCCTTATCCAGACCCCGGAACGGCTTGGTGGCAAGGTGATCGAAGTCGATCATATATCAAAAGGTTTTGGCGACAAGCTGCTGATCGACGATCTCAGCTTCACTCTGCCACCTGGCGGCATCGTCGGCGTGATCGGCCCCAATGGCGCCGGTAAATCGACCCTGTTCAAAATGCTGATCGGTCAGGAAGAACCGGACAATGGCAGCGTGTCGATTGGTGAAACAGTCAAGCTCGGCTATGTCGACCAGAGCCGCGATGATCTCGATCCGAACAAGAATGTCTGGGAAGCGATTTCCGACGGTCATGACTATATGACGCTCGGCAAGCATGAAATGTCGACCCGTGCCTATGTCGGCGCGTTCAATTTCAAGGGCACCGACCAGCAGAAAAAAGTCGGCCAGCTTTCCGGTGGTGAACGCAACCGCGTGCATATGGCGCGGATGCTGAAAGAAGGCGGCAATGTGTTGCTGCTCGACGAACCGACCAACGATCTCGACGTCGAAACCCTGTCCGCGCTGGAAGAAGCACTGGAAAGCTTCGCCGGCTGCGCCGTGGTCATCTCGCATGACCGCTTCTTCCTCGATCGGCTCGCGACCCACATATTGGCGTTCGAGGGTGACAGCCATGTCGAATGGTTTGAAGGCAATTTTGAGGCCTATGAAGAAGACAAGATCCGCCGTCTCGGCGAGGATGCGCTGAAACCGAGCCGGGCGACCTATAAGAAGCTTACGAGGTGATCTGTATTCCTTCTCCCGGAAGGGAGAAGGATATGCAGGGAAGCGGAGCGATCTAGCCGGAGTTGGATGAGGGTGTTCTGGCGGTTGTGTGGCGTGCATCTCTGGCGATAGTAAACCCTCACCCAGCTGCGGCTAGGCAGCAAGCTGCCAAGTCTTCGCAACCCTCTCCCTTGAGGGAGAGGGAACTATTGGCCTCTGGCGATGTGTACTTCCCTAACAATCGCCTCCAACACGCCCTCAATATTTTCCATTACCTCATTGTTCCAGAAACGGATTACACGATAGCCGTGAGCTTCGATGACTCGTGTCCTTTCGTCGTCCCCGCTTTCACAGTGCTGTCCGCCATCAAGTTCTATCGCTAGTTTAAGGCTCCTCGCGGCAAAGTCGGCGATATAGGGGCCGATCGGAAATTGCTTGACGAATTTACTGTTCTCAAGTTGCCGGTTGCGGAGCCGGGACCAGAGCTTGCGTTCTGCGGTGGTCATATCGCGCCTAAGCTTGCGAGCGTTCTTGGTTAATTTGCCCTCACCCAACTTCCCCTCCTTCACCTTCTCCCGTGAGGGAGAAGGATGCGTAGACTTGGCAATTCATTGCCTAGTCGCAGCTGGATGAGGGTGTGCCATCTTGAGAGTGGAACGCCCTCATCCAACGCCGCCTAATCGCTAACGCGATAAGACTCTGCACCCTTCTCCCTCACGAGAGAAGGAGAGCGCAATCTATTCAGATAAAAATGACCGGCAGTATCAAGCAATAGCAGCCGGTTTCCCCGCGAGACTAACCCCGACAATCGCTGCTAACGCCGCTACAAAACCCGGAATGATCTCGTAAACACCGGGACCACCGAGGAATTCCTTATTCCAGCCCATTGATATCCAGAAAATCACCACCAGCGCGCCGGTCACCAATCCTGCGACGGCTCCAGCGCCGGTCATCCGCTTCCACGTCAGCGACAGCAGGATCAGCGGCCCGAAGGCTGCACCGAAGCCGGCCCAGGCGTTGCTGACCAGCCCCAGCACCTTGCTGTCGGGATCACGCGCGATATAGATGGCGACCAGCGCGACCAAAGCCACCGCTATCCGCCCGACATTGACGGTTTCCCGCTCGCTGGCGTTCTTGCGCAGGAACAGGCGGTAGAAATCCTCGGTCAGCGAGCTGGACGAAACCAGCAGTTGGGAACTGATGGTGCTCATGATCGCGGCCAGCAGGGCGGCGAGCAGGAAACCGGTGATCAGCGGGTGGAACAAGGTGTTGGCGAGCAATATGAAGATGGTTTCCGGATCATCGAGGGTCAGCCCGTTCATCTCGACATAGGCGCGTCCGGTGATGCCGACTCCGATGGCGCCGAGCAGGGCCACACCCATCCAGCTCATGCCGATATTGCGCGCGGTGGCCACTTGCGGCACCGAGCGGATCGCCATGAAACGGACGATGATATGCGGCTGTCCGAAATAACCGAGCCCCCAAGTCACGGCGGAGAGGAAACCGATGAAGGACAGTCCGGCGGTCAGGCTGAGAAAATTCGGGTCAATCGCGTTGAGCTGGCTGGTGACCGCACTGATGCCGCCATCATTGCTCAACACCACGATCGGCATCAGCACCAGTGCGACGACCATGATGCAGCCCTGGACGAAGTCGGTCAGGCTGACGGCAAGAAAGCCGCCAACCATCGTATAGGCGAGGACGACGCCCGCGGTCAGCCAGATACCGGTCATATAATCGCTCATGCCCGTATCGCCGAACAGGCCGGCGAAGCTGGTTTCGAACAATTTGCCGCCGCCGACCAGACCGGCCGCAGTATAGACCGCAAAAAACAATACGATGATGATCGCCGACGTCACCCGCAGCGCCAAGGCCCTATCGGGGAAACGATTGGCGAGAAATTCGGGGATGGTGAGGGCATTGCCGTAGCTTTCGGTCTGCTCGCGCAGACGCGGCGCTACGACGATCCAGTTGATCAGCGCGCCGACAAACAGCCCGATGCCGATCCATACCTCGACCAGTCCGGCAGCATATAGCGCGCCGGGCAGACCGAGCAGCAACCAGCCAGACATGTCGGAAGCTCCGGCAGACAGGGCAGCAACCGCGGGGCTGAGTTGTCGCCCTCCAAGGAGATAGCCTTCGCTGCTGTCGGTGGATTTGCGCCAGGCGTAAAATCCGATGGCCAGCATCAGGATGAAATATAGGGCGAGTGAAAATAAGGCTCCGGTTTGCATCCGACGGTCATAACGATTTTGACCTCGATGTCACCATCTGCCTTTTTGTGAGGTCGTTTCGTCGGGACGTGGACGGGTCTTGTGTACTTCCCCCGTGCGGGAGAAGAAGTTCTCACCGCAGTCTTTTGACAAATAACTGTCCGTTTTCATCCCGTTTGGTCTGAAAGTTCGGAACTGCTTCGAACATTTCGGAGAGCCGGGAAAAACCATAGTTGCGGACATCGAAGCTCGACCGGTTGCCGGCGATCTTGCCCACTTCGCTGAGGCTGGCATAGCCCTCCGCGTCGCGTTTGCTCGCCTGATAGGCGTCGATGAGCAGGTCGAGCAATTCCGGATCAACCTTGCCGCTGATTTCGCTTGTGCCACCGGGAATATCCGCTTTGGCCGCCGTCTTGACGTCACTTTTAGGAACGCCGCGATTGCGCTGGTCCGCCTTGATCAGCGCATCGACGTCGATAAACCGGCTGCACGCCTGCTTGAACGCTTCCGGCGTCTTGGCGCTGCCAAAACCGTAGACGGGCAAGCCTTCCTGCCGAATCCGCATCGCCAGCGGCATGAAGTCGCTGTCGCTGCTCATGATTCCAAAGCCGGTGACCTTGCCGCCGAACAGCAGGTCCATGGCGTCAATCGTCATCTTCATGTCGGTGGCATTCTTGCCCTTGGTCATGTCGAACTGCTGTTGCGGTTCGACGCCATATTTATGGAGAATATCGACCCAGCCCTTGAGCGACTGCTTGCGCCAGTTGCCGTAGGCGCGGCGGATATTCACCGTTCCCAGCTCGGCCAGCGCGGTCAGTACCGGGTCGAGGCCATTGTGACTGGCATTATCGGAATCGATCAGCAGGGCGATATTGTCATGATTTTGGTTCATCATGTCTAAATGGGCCGTGAGCGAAGGGCGTTCAAGCGGAAAAATGCTGTCCTACAACTGGGCGAATCGATTATGCTGCACCCGGCTCTTTGACATATCCGGTTAAAGGATCGTGCGAATCCGGTTCGCGCGCACGGTCGTGACTTGCCGAATTCGGGCAGAGGCTTTTCATTTTATAACAGTGTAAAGTTTGTAAAGCCCATCTGTCGACAGAGCGGCAATCCAGATGCAGCAATATCGCGTTGATTTTGAAGTTATTTTGTCAATCAGCTGGAATATCGAAGAAATTTGTCACTCCACTGGGGAGAATTGATCCGTCTCGTCGTCCAGCACATGCAATCTGCCCTCGGCGATCGCGAACCAGGCACCGATCAGGCGAATCGATCCGTCCGCCTCTTTCTCCTGAATGCACGGAAATGTCCGCAAATTGGCAAGACTGGTCTTGATCCCTTCATGTTCCATCGCCAGCTGCGCGGCACGGCTGCTCAAATCTCCATGATCGTGCGCGACTTTGGCGCGCGCATCGTCGAGCAGGGTGATCCAGTCGGCGATAAACCCGCCTTTGCCGGGGGGCATGTCTTTCATCTGCTCGGACAGGGCCGCAGCGCAGCCACCACAGCTGCCATGGCCCATGACCACCACTTCTTCGACCTTGAGAAACTGCACGGCAAATTCGAGAGCGGAGGAAACCCCATGATGGCCGGGGGTTGTTTCAAACGGCGGGACCAGCGCTGCGACATTGCGGACGACGAAAGTCTCGCCCGGATTGGTGTCGAAAATCTGGGTGGGATCAACCCGGCTGTCGCTGCAGGCGATGATCATGACTTTCGGACTCTGGCCTTCCTTGAGCGCATCCCAGCGATCACGCTGCGTCGCCCATTGTTGCGAGCGGAAACGGCGATAGCCGTCTAGCAGATCTGAAAAATTTCTCATGTTTCGGTCCATATCACCGGTTTAGGGGGTGGCAAGAGTGGTTTTCTTTCCCTATTTGACAGAAATGAACGAAATCACCAAGATCACTTCGCCCGATGGCCCGCCGGAACGCCAGCGCAAGCCCGACTGGATTCGCGTAAAAGCGCCGATGGGCGCCGAATTTGAGAAAACCCGCGCGTTGATGCGGGAGCATAAACTTAACACGGTATGTGAAGAAGCGGCTTGCCCGAATATCGGCGAATGCTGGACCAAGAAGCACGCGACGGTGATGATTCTCGGCGACGTCTGCACCCGCGCCTGCGCCTTCTGCAATGTCAAGACGGGCATGCCGATGGCGGTAGACGCACTGGAGCCGCAGCATACCGCCGATGCCGCAGCAAAGCTGGGGCTGGAACATATTGTTGTGACCTCGGTCGACCGTGATGACCTGCCGGATGGCGGTGCCAGCCAGTTCGTGAAGGTGATCGAGGCCCTGCGCCGGACAACACCAAAAACCACGATTGAGATCCTGACACCGGATTTCCGCAACAAATCGGAAGCGGCCGTGGAGGCGATCGTCACGGCCCGGCCCGATGTCTATAATCACAATCTTGAAACGGTGCCGCGGCTTTACCCGACGATCCGTCCAGGCGCGCGCTATTACGCCTCGCTACGTCTGCTGGAACAGGTCAAGCGGCACGATCCCTCGATTTTCACCAAGTCGGGCGTGATGCTGGGTCTGAGCGAAGAGCGACTCGAAGTGCATCAGGTGATGGACGACATGCGCAGCGCCGATGTCGATTTCCTGACGATGGGACAATATCTCCAGCCAACAACGAAACATGTGAAGGTCAGCGAATTCGTCAAGCCACAGGCCTTTGACGCTTATGCCTCGGTTGCCCGGGCAAAAGGCTTTCTGCTGGTCGCGTCCAGCCCCTTGACCCGCTCGAGCTATCACGCGGGAGAGGATTTCGCCAAGATGCGCCAGGCGCGGGAGGAAAAGCTGGCGCGTTCGGGTGCTCTGAATGCCGGCGCATAGGGAAACCCGCGATCTTCCGTATAGCGCAAGCCAGATGTATGCGCTGGTCGCCGATGTAGGACGCTATCAGGAATTTCTGCCCTGGGTGGTCGGAACGCGGATCAGGGCGGACAGCGAAACCGAGATGCTCGCTGACGTACTGGTAGGATTCAAGGGCTTGCGGGAGCAATTTGCGTCGCGGGTGATCAAGGTGCAGAATCAGTCGATAGATGTCGACTATCTTGATGGTCCGCTAAAACAGCTCCACAATGAATGGCGGTTCCGGCCGCGCGATGGCGGCGGATGCCACGTCGATTTCTATGTCGAATTTACCTTCAAGAACCGCATGTTCGAAAAGCTCGCGGGGCAGATGTTTGCAAAAGCCTTGCACCGGATGACCAGCGCCTTTGTAGAGCGCGCCGGGGAAATATATGGCAGCGGCTACGCGCCGTCTTCGGGCAACAACAGTTCCAGTGCGACGAGCACCGCCTGACAGCGGATATCGGCGCGGCTTTTGTCATCGCCGAACATCTTGCGGTCGGCAACTACCTCTTCGGCGCTTCTGTTTTTCTCGGCCTTGGCAAAAACCACGGTGCCAACCGGTTTCTTCTCCGTCCCGCCGTCCGGTCCGGCCACGCCGGTAATCGCGACCGCGACGTCACACTCGGATCGTTCGAGAGCGCCCTGGGCCATTTCCCATGCCACTGCGATTGAAACCGCCCCGAATGTATCCAGCAAATCGTTGCTGACACCCAGCATTCTCTGCTTGGCCTCGTTCGAATAAGTATTGAAACCGCAATCGAACACGTCGCTGCTGCCCGGTACTTCCGTTAGCGCCGCAGCGACCAAACCGCCGGTGCAGCTTTCGGCAACGGTTATCCGCCGTCCGGCAGCCCGATTTTTCTCGATGACCGTCGTCGCTAGCGCGACAAGCTCGGGAGGGAGGAGATTTTTCATAGACCGGCGCCGTTAGACCATCATGCCGGTGCTTTGCAAATGGGAATATTCTGTTTCTTGTCTTCCTTTGTCGCGGCCTGAACGATTGTTATCGCCAGGCTGGCAAGGTTTGAGGACGGCATCGGTTCAAGATCGCCATAGATCTTGTCAATCAGACTGCAGTCTTTCGGTTTGATTTCCTCGGCAATCAACTGGGTGAACATGGCGTCGGCAATCGGTCGCAACAGCGTGTCATCAATGTCTGCAGGCAGCTTCTCGCCCGCCAGTGTCGATACCGCGCCCTTGGCTTGCGGCCACGCGCTTTCCGATGCTGCACGATATTTCGCGAGTTGTTCGGAATTTTCTTTCATCAGAGGCGCGGTTGCAGGCAGGGTTGCGGCGCATTTATCGCGGCTGGCCTGTACGGCTGTGGGCAGAATATAGGTGATCAGCGCTTCGGCTTGCGCCACGCTGAGACATTGTTCGACCTGAGCCGCCTGGGCCGATGCGCTGTGGGCGAGGCCCAGTATCGAAAGGCAGGTCATGAGAGTCTTTTTCATCAATTTTCCTCCAGTGAAATCGTTGCAATGGCTTGTGCGGCGATTCCTTCCCTGCGGCCCGCAAAGCCCAGTCCTTCAGTTGTGGTTGCCTTTACACCTATTTGGTCCAGCCCGAGTGACAATATTTCGGCAATATTGTGCCGGATCGCGTCGCGGTGCGGCTTGATTTTGGGGGCTTCGCAGATGATCGTCATATCGACGTTATGGATCACGCCTCCTTTCGCTGCGATGAGTGACGCGGCATGCTCGACAAACCTCGCTGATGCAGCACCGCGCCACTGCGGATCGGTGGGAGGGAAATGATCACCTATATCGCCCGCACCGATGGTCCCGAGCAGAGCATCGGTGAGTGCGTGCAGCAAGACATCGGCATCGCTGTGACCCGAAAGCCCGCGGTCATGATCTATTTTCACGCCGCCCAGCCACAAGTCCTCGCCCGCGGCCAAACGGTGGACATCATAACCCATTCCCGTGCGAATTCCTCTCATATGCTGTATTCTTTCTCCGTCAAAATCTGCCGGCAATGTATATTTTTTCAGTGCTTCGTCTCCTTCGACCACCGCAACGGCATGGCCTGCAGCCTTGAAAATTTGTGCGTCATCGCTGGCGTTCTGGTCGGCGGGAAATTGTTCATGGGCTGCGACAAGCTTCTGAAAGTCGAAGGCTTGCGGGGTTTGGACGCGCCACAGGCTGCTCCGGTCCACGGCCCGTTCAAGATGATCATCGGCCAGCTGCACCATGGTATCAATGCTGGGCAAAACCGGAATCGCTGCCGATCGGCTGTCCAGTTGTATGAGCAAACGGTCGATTACGTGGCGGGGCAGAAAGGGACGTGCGGCATCGTGGATCAGGATATTTCCGGCGCCGCCATTCTCGCGGATCGCGATCAGACCGTTAAAAACCGAATGCTGGCGGGTCGGGCCTCCGATCACGATCTTGTGGTTTGAATCGGTGCCAAGCGCCGCATTCAGCAAC
>Ga0209345_10000390_pt1 | contig 56838 bp, 54 predicted proteins | sample Cruoilmetagenom7_FD_187294 | JGI IMG/M metagenome (GOLD analysis project Ga0209345, IMG submission 187294) | Oil polluted marine microbial communities from Coal Oil Point, Santa Barbara, California, USA - Sample 7 (SPAdes) (version 2) | ecosystem: Environmental > Aquatic > Marine > Oil seeps ... | reverse complement strand
CTGCGCCAATCAAACCGCTTGCCGCGCTACCGCGAGGCTCTCTTGCGGCTTTGGGATATGGGCCTGCTCTACCCCTGTCGCTGCACCCGCGCCGATATCCGCGCCGCCGCCTCCGCCCCGCAAGAAGGCGCCTGCCTGCACGGCCCGGACGGGCTGATCTATCCCGGCACCTGTCGGCCCGACGCGCCGCCCACAGGCCAGATGCCCACCGACAGCGCCCTGCGCCTCGACATGGTGCGTGCATTGGCCCGCCTTTCCGCTCCACTGACTTTCACCGAATCAGGCGAGGGGCCTAATGGCGAAACCGGCACGATCATGCCGCAAAACATGCCTCAGGCCGTCGGCGACGTCGTGCTCGCCCGGCGGGACATGGGCGCCTCCTATCATCTGTCGGTGGTGATAGATGACGCGGATCAGGCGATTACCCATGTGGTCCGCGGTCAGGATCTCTTCGAGGCCACCCAGATCCACGTGCTGCTGCAACGCTTGCTCGCCCTGCCGACCCCGCTCTATCATCATCACGGGTTGATCCGCGACGCGGATGGCAAACGCCTTGCCAAACGCGATGATGCCCGCGCGATCAAAACCTATCGAACCGAGGGCGCCACCCCGACCGACATTCGCCGCATGATCGGTCTCTGATCTTCTTCTTGGTTCAAATACTCAATCTGCGCTATCCATCGGCGCCATGATCTCGATTTCATTCCCGCCCCGCACAGCCGTGTAAAAACAGCTCCGCCGGTTGGTATGACAGGCCGGCCCGACCTGACGCACGCTCACCAAAAGGCAATCGCGGTCGCAATCCACCCGGAAATCAACCAGCTCCTGAACATGCCCACTGGTTTCGCCCTTGATCCAGAACGCCTGCCTTGAGCGGCTCCAATAGGTCACCCGCCCGGTCTCAAGCGTGCGCGCCACCGCCTCGGCATTCATCCAGGCCATCATCAGGACCTCGTCGCTGGTTGCATCCTGCGCAATCGCCGGGATCAACCCGCGCGCGTCATACTTTAGTGTGGCCGGATCAAATTCCATGGTCGAAAACCTTTTGCATCTGCGCGTCTGAGGCCTATTTATGGGGTCAGAACCGAAAGGGAAAGCCATGAGCGGCGAAACTGACCTGATCAAACTCTACTCGGCGCGCATTCTGGCGCTTGCCGCAGATATTCCCCATCACGGCCGCCTTGCCGCGCCGGATGCGACCATCAAGCGCCGTGCGCCGCTTTGCGGGTCCACCGTGACCGTCGATATTGCCTGCAAGGATGGCCGGATCAGCGATTACGCGGCCGAGGTCAAGGCCTGCGCTCTCGGTCAGGCGGCGGCCTCGGTGGTGGGCGAGAATATTATCGGCCGCGATCTTGCCGAGGTGACGGCGGCGCGTGATGCGCTGAAAGAGATGCTGAAACACGACGGCCCGACACCGCCCGCCCCGTTTGACGGGCTTGAGGTGCTGCGCCCGGCGCGCGATTACAAGAACCGCCACGCCTCGATCATGCTCACGCTTGAGGCCGCCGTCGAGGCGCTTGAAGAGGCCAAGGCCCATAGCTCCTGCGCCTGAGAGCCGGGCCAAACAATTCGCGGACCTTTCCATAAAAAAACCGCCGCGCGTTCGGATGAACGGCGGCGGCAAGGTATGGCGGGGTATCCGGACCCTGTCGCGCATTTCAGGGGGAATGAGGCAAACCCCGAAAACAGCAAAGGAATAGGCAGAAACTTTGGCACCCCGAAGTTGGGACAGAGGGGTGCAGGCGACAACAGGGTCCCCCCGCCAGGCAGAAACTCAGAACACTCCAGGCAAATAAAGCGCCCCGACCAGGGTGATCATCAGCGCCGCGGCGCCTAGGGCATCGGCGAGCAAGGTGTCTTGCGACCGGGTGGCGGCTGTCTTGATCTGGTGCAACATGGGGCGCTTCCTTTTGAAAACCTTGTGTTGCCTCTTTGTTCTCACTTCCGTTAACCAAAGTAAAGAACTTTTTAAGAACATTTGTGAACCATTCGGAACACCCGTGACTAACCCACTGATATCAAACGAATCGCCTGATCCTGTTCCATGAGCCACAAGAGCACACGCGCCGCCGCGCCGCGCGGGCTGGTTAATTCGGGGTCGTCGTTCAACAGTTTGCGCGCATCCGATTGCGCCACGGCCATCAGCGCCGATTGCCCCTCAAGGTCGGCCACCCGAAACCGCGGCAGGCCCGATTGCGCGGTGCCGATAAGATCGCCCGCGCCGCGCATGTCCAGATCGACCTCGGCGATGCGAAACCCGTCATCGGTATCGCGCATGGTGCTTAGTCGGCGTTCGCCGCCTTCACTCAGCGGCGCCTGATACATCAGCAAACAGGTCGAGGCCGCCTCGCCGCGCCCGACCCGTCCGCGCAACTGATGCAGTTGCGCAAGCCCGAAACTCTCGGCGCGTTCTATCACCATGATCGAGGCATTGGGCACATCGACCCCGACCTCGATCACCGTCGTCGAGACAAGCACCGAGGTTTCGCCACGCTGAAACGCGGCCATGGCGGCGTCTTTATCTTCGGGGGGCATCTGACCATGCACAAGCCCGACAACGCCCTCACCAAATACCGCGCGCAACCGGCTAAACCGCTCTTCGGCGCTGCTGAGATCGACGCTCTCGCTTTCCTCGACCAGTGGACAGACCCAATAGGCCTGTCGCCCCTCGGCAATCGCGCGGCGCAGGTGGTCGATCACCTCATCCATCCGGCCCATGCTCACCAGGGCGGTCTTGATCGGTTTGCGGCCCGGTGGTTTTTCATCGAGGATGCTGACATCCATATCGCCATATTGCGCCAGGGCCAGACTGCGCGGAATCGGCGTGGCCGTCATCACAAGCACATCCGCCTGGGCGCCCTTCTTGCCAAGCTCAAGCCGTTGGCGCACGCCAAAGCGGTGCTGTTCATCGACAATCGCTAGCCGCAGGTCGCAAAATTCCACATCCTTTTGAAACACCGCATGGGTGCCGACCAGAATCTGGATGTCGCCCCGCGCCAGCGCCGCCAGTTTGGCGCGCCGCTCGGCCCCCTTGTCGCGCCCGGTCAGGATTTCCAAAACCACGCCGGCGCTTTCCGCCAGCGGGCGCAGCCCCTGCAAATGCTGGCGCGCAAGAATTTCGGTCGGGGCCATCATGACCCCCTGCCCGCCGGCCTCGACCGCGATCAGCAAGGCCTTGAACGCGACAAGCGTTTTGCCCGCCCCCACATCGCCCTGCAACAGGCGATTCATCCGCAAAGGGGTGGCCATATCTTCGGCGATCTGGGCAATCGCGCGGGTTTGCGCCCCGGTCAGCGCATAGGGCAATTCTTCCAGCACTTTCGCCTGTAAATTCCCGGTGCCGATGGTCGCGCGCCCCTTGGCCCGGCGCAATCTCAGACGCGCCAATGCCAGGGTCAACTGATGCGCCATCAACTCGTCATAGGCAAGACGCTCGCGCGCGGGATGGGCAGGCGACAAATCCTGCGCATCCTTCGGCGCATGCGCCTCGCGCACCGCATCCGCCCAATCGGGCCAGCCGGCCTGAGCCTTTTGCACCGGATCAATCCATTCGGCGAGATCCGGCACGCGGGCAAGCGCGCCTTGCTGGGCCTTGACCATCATCTTTTGCGTGACCCCGGCGGTCAGCGGATAGACCGGCTCGAAATCCGGGATATCACCCGCCTCATCCACCGGCAGCATGTGATCGGGATGCACCATCTGGGCAATGCCGTCGAAGAGTTCCACCTTGCCAGACACCACACGCCGCGCGCCCGTGGGCAGGATCTTGCGAAGGTATTCGTCGCGGGCGTGGAAGAACACCAACTGAAACGTGGTCGTCGAATCCTCGACCGTCACCCGATAGGCGCCACCACGACGGTTCGGGGCGCGGTGCTGGCCGATGACAACCTCGACCGTGACCACACCGGGCAGGTCGGCGCCCTGCACCGTGGCGCGTTTGCGTCGATCGACCCCCGTATAGGGCAGCGTGAAGATCAAATCGCGCGGCCGCACCACATCAAGCGCCGCCAGATTCTGTACGGTTTTCGGCCCCACGCCGGGCAGCGTCTCAAGCTCTGCAAAAAGCGGAAACAGGATTTCGGGGCGCCCCGTCATGTCTGCCCAATCAGGTCAAGCCAGCCGTCTTCGTCGAGCGTGTCGATGCCAAGCTCGGCGGCCTTTTTCGCCTTGGACCCGGCACCGGGACCGGCAACAAGAAGATCGGTTTTGGCCGACACGCTTCCGGCAACCTTGGCCCCAAGCGCCTCGGCACGCGCCTTGGCCTCGGCGCGGGTCATTTTCTCGAGCGTGCCGGTAAAGACCACGGTTTTGCCCGCTACCGGGCTGCTGCTGGTGTCGGGGCGCGCGGCGTCCTGCACGTCAAGATGCGCCACAAGCCGGTCAATGCTGGCGTGTTCCTTGGCTTCGCCAAAGGCACCGACGAGCGAGCGCGCCATCACCTCGCCGACGCCGTCGATCCCTAGGAGCCGGTCCCACTCGGGCCCGTCAAAACCTTGCGCGCCATCCATCGCCTCAGTGAACTCGCGCCAGTTTGTGTAGTCCCGCGCAATCATGTTGCTGGCGGCCTCGCCGACATGGCGGATACCGAGCGCGAACAACAACCGGCCAAAGGGGATTTTTCTTTTTTCCTCAATTGCCTGAAAGAGGTTTTTCGCGCTTTTTTCGCCCCAGCCTTCGCGGTTTTTCAGCTGTTGCATCCCGCTGCCATAGCGGGCCTCAAGGGTGAAGATATCGGCCGGTTCCCTGATCCAGCCATCGCGGTAGAACTGTTCGACCTGCCTGGCCCCAAGCCCTTCGATGTCAAAGGCGGCGCGGCTTACGAAATGTTTCAGTTTTTCGACCGCCTGCGCGGGGCAAATCAATCCGCCGATGCAGCGGCGCACCGCATCGCCCTCTTCGCGCACCGCGTCAGAGCCGCATTCAGGGCAGCTTGTGGGAAAAACATAGGGCTGGGCATCATCCGGGCGTTTGGCGATATCAACATCGGCAATCTTGGGAATGACATCACCGGCGCGGTAGACCTGAACCCAATCGCCGACCCGGATATCCTTGCCGGCGCGTATGACGCCGCCTTTGCTGTCGCGCCCAAGGATGTAATCCTCATTGTGCAGGGTCGCGTTGGAGACCACCACGCCACCCACCGTGACCGGCGTCAGGCGCGCGACCGGGCTAAGTGCGCCGGTGCGCCCGACCTGAATGTCGATCGCCTCTAGCCGGGTCCAGGCAAGCTCGGCCGGGAATTTATGCGCAATCGCCCATCGTGGCGTGGTCGAGCGAAACCCGAGCCGCCCCTGAAGCGCAAGATCGTTGACCTTGTAAACCACCCCGTCGATGTCATAGCCAAGCGTGGCGCGGCGCTGTTCGATGCGGGCATATTCGGCCAGCATCGTCTCCGGGCCGGAACACAGCGTGGTGAGCGGATTGATCTGAAAGCCGAGGGCGGCAAGCCGTTCAATCGCGCCCATTTGCGTGTCGGCCAGCGGCACGCTCACCTCGCCCCAGGCATAGGCGAAAAACCTCAGGGGACGGGCGGCGGTCATTTTGGAATCGAGCTGGCGCAATGAGCCGGCGGCGGCATTGCGCGGGTTGGCGAAGGGCTTGTCAGACCTTGCGGCCTGCCGCGCATTGAGCGCCTCAAAGTCGGCATGGCTCATGTAAACCTCGCCGCGGACCTCAAGGATGTCGGGCGCGCCGGTCAGGGTTTGGGGAATATCGGTGATCGTGCGGGCGTTAGCGGTGACGTTTTCACCGACCTGCCCGTCGCCCCGCGTCGCCGCCTGAATCAACTTGCCATTTTCCGATCTCAGGCTGAGGCTGAGGCCGTCGATCTTTGGCTCGGAGGTATAGGCAAGATCCGCCTCGGCCCCGAACCCGAGATAGCGGCGGATGCGCGTATCGAACTCGGTCACATCCTCGTCGTCAAAGGCGTTTCCAAGGCTGAGCATGCGCACCGCATGGCTGACCTTGGCAAACCCCTCGGACGGCGCGGCGCCGACCATATCGCTGGGGCTGTCGGCGCGCTTGAGATCGCCAAACCGGGCCTCGATGGCGGCATTGCGGGCCTTGAGCGCATCGAATTCCGCGTCCGACATGACGGGCGCATCATCGGTGTGATAGGCCGCATTGGCCGACGAAATAAGGGCGGCGAGCCGTTCCAGCTCTTGCCGCGCCTCATCCTTGCTCAGGCTGTCAACTGCGCGCGTGTCGCTCATGGGCCCCTTTGTCCTTTTAGGCCGAAGGCGTTTCACACCTCCGAATTGTCAGGTCAAAGTGATAAGGCCCCGTCTGGCAGAGGTCCAGATGTCACGCGCCCCTCAGGCGCCAATCGCAAGCCTTTGGTCTTCCATCTCGCTGGGATCGGGATCGCGCAGCACATAGCCACGGCCCCAGACCGTTTCGATGTAATTCGCGCCATCGGTCGCTTCGCTGACCTTTTTGCGCAGTTTACAAATGAAAACGTCAATAATCTTGAGTTCGGGTTCGTCCATGCCGCCATAAAGATGGTTGAGGAACATCTCTTTGGTCAGGGTCGTGCCCTTGCGCAGCGACAGCAGTTCGAGCATCTGATATTCCTTGCCGGTCAGATGCACCGTCTTGCCGCCCACATCCACCGTCTTGGCATCAAGATTGACGTTGATCTTGCCGGTGCGGATGACCGATTGCGAATGCCCTTTCGAGCGGCGAATGATCGCATGAATGCGCGCCACGAGTTCTTCGCGGTGAAACGGTTTGGTCAGATAATCATCCGCCCCGAACCCAAATCCCTTGATCTTGCTTTCGGTATCATCGGCGCCCGAAAGAATGAGGATCGGCGTATCAATCCGCGCCATGCGCAGTTGACGCAAAACATCATGGCCGTTCATATCCGGCAGACCAAGATCCAGCAGGATCAGATCATAGTCGTAGAGCTTGGCCAGATCGACCCCCTCTTCGCCCAGATCGGTCGTGTAAACGTTGAGGTTGGCATGAGTCAGCATCAATTCGATACTTTTCGAGGTTGTCGGATCGTCCTCGACCAATAGTACGCGCATATGGGTTCTCCACAGTTCAGTGCTTCATTGGGAGCAACACTGGTCAAAAATGGTTAACCACCCGTTACCGTTGCCGGAACATTCTGACAACTCCCCCTAGGGTTGTCTATAAGTCTTAAGCGCGGTCACTTTCAAAGCCTTTTCGCCATGGCTGCTCACGGCGGTGACCCATGCGTCGAATTCTTCACCGCTCAGAGCATAGGTTTGCATGGCCTCCAGGCGGGTAATAAGCCCGTAGGCAACCCCGCGCACCACCGCCAGTTTGCGCGAGGCAACCCATCGCCGGGTATCGGCGGGGGGCAGGTCTGCGTGACTTAATATCGTGCCATCCGGCAGGCTGACGGCCCTTGGCCCTTCTACTTTCTTCAGATACATCACTCTCACCCTTCTTCTGATGTGGACCAAAATGACCGCATCAGGCTTAACGGCAGGTGAAACCGGGGCTTGAGAGTAATTAGGATTTTCCTATATTCTGAATCACCCTGAGCGGAGGCCGATATGGCACTTGATACGAATAAACCCCTGAATTCTCTTGGCTTTGCAAAAGACCCAAGCGAAACCCGCGTGGTCGTGGCAATGTCTGGTGGCGTCGATAGCTCGGTCGTGGCCGCTTATCTTGCCGAACAGGGCTATGATGTTGTGGGCGTGACCCTGCAACTTTATGATCACGGCGCGGCCCTGGCCAAGAAGGGCGCCTGCTGTGCGGGGATTGATATTCACGACGCGCGCCGCGTCGCCGAGGATGTCGGTTTTCCGCATTATGTGCTGGATTATGAAAACATTTTTCGCGACGCGGTGATCGACGAGTTCGCCGACAGCTATCTTGCCGGCGCAACCCCGGTGCCGTGCATCCGTTGCAATGAGCGGGTCAAGTTCAAGGACCTGTTGCAAACCGCGCGCGATCTTGACGCCGATTGCATGGCCACGGGACATTATATTCAGCGCAAGACTGGTCTGAATGGCGCAGAGTTGCATTGCGCGGCTGATTCGAATCGCGATCAGTCGTATTTCCTGTTCTCGACCACCGCCGAACAGCTCGAATACCTGCGCTTTCCGCTGGGCCATCTGCCATCCAAGGAGGCCACCCGGGAGCTGGCGGCGAAATACGGATTGCAGGTCGCCGACAAGCCCGACAGTCAGGACATCTGCTTTGTGCCCGATGGCAATTATGCCAGCGTAATCGAGAAACTGCGCCCCGGCGCGGCAGATCCCGGCGAGATCGTGCATGCCGATGGCCGGGTTCTTGGCCAGCATGAGGGTGTAATCCACTATACCATCGGTCAGCGTCGCGGCCTTGGCATCGGCGGGCTTGCCGACCCGCTCTATGTGGTGCGCCTTGATGTGGATGCGAAACAGGTGATCGTCGGCCCCAAAGAGATGCTCTCGACCCGCAAGGTGCCGTTGCGCGAGATCAACTGGCTTGGCGACGAGCCGATGATGTCACGGCCCGAGTGGCATATCGCGGTCAAGGTCCGCTCGACCCGGCCGGTGCGCGAGGCGATCCTGCGCCCGATTTCGGAGACCGAAGCCGAGGTCGAGTTGCTGGTGCCCGAAGAGGGCGTATCGCCGGGGCAGGCCTGTGTTTTTTATGAACAGGACGGCACGCGGGTGCTTGGCGGCGGCTGGATCTGGCGGGGATATTGAACCCGCGCGTTCCGGGGCATCGGCGGGATTTTGAGTATTTTTGCCAAGAAGAAGCCGGAACGCGGGATTTGATCAGAGGTCTTTGAACTGGGCCTCCTGGCGGGCGGACCAGCGCAGGGTGAGATCAAAGCCGTCTTCGGTCTGGGTTTCGGCCTCGACCAGATCCTTTTCAAACAGCCAGGCGCGTTTGCGCCCCTCGTCAAAGTCAAGATGCAGCGTGGTGACATGGGTCACATCGGCCAGGGCCGTGGTGATCGCGTCGATCAGACCGTCAATGCCCTCACCGCTTATCGCTGACAGCGCCTGAACATGATCGAGCCGGGCGGCCGTTGTCAGGGTGGCGGCGCGGGCGTCGTCGTCAAGCCGGTCGATCTTGTTCCAGATTTCGATCTGGGGCGTCGTGTCCTTGACGCCGAGACTGTTGAGGATGGTGGTGACATCCTCGGCCTGTGCCGCGGTCTCGGGGTGTGAGATATCGCGCACGTGACAGATCAGATCGGCGGCCAGCACCTCTTCCAGCGTGGCGCGGAACGAGGCGACAAGCTCGGTCGGCAGGTCGCTGATGAAACCAACGGTGTCGGACAGGATCACCTCGGGGCCGCCGCCGGGCAGCTTGATGCGCCGCATGGTCGGGTCAAGCGTGGCAAAGAGCATGTCCTTTGCCATCACCTCGGCCCCGGTCAGGCGGTTGAACAGAGTGGATTTTCCGGCGTTGGTATAGCCGACGAGCGCAACAATCGGGAACGGCACCTTGGCCCGTGCGGCGCGGTGCAGCGTGCGGGTCTTGACGACCTTTTCAAGTTGACGGCGCAGGCGCACCAATTGCTCGTCAATGGCGCGACGGTCGGCTTCGATCTGGGTTTCACCGGGGCCGCCGACAAAGCCCAATCCACCCCGCTGACGTTCAAGGTGGGTCCAGGCGCGCACCAGCCGGGTGCGTTGATAGGACAGCGCCGCCATTTCGACCTGGAGCACGCCTTCGCGGGTGGCGGCGCGATCGCTGAAGATTTCGAGGATCAGGCCGGTGCGATCCAGAACCTTGACGTCCCAGGCTTTTTCCAGATTGCGCTGTTGCACCGGCGTGACGGGCCCATCGACCAGCACCAGGTCGACCTCGGCGCCTTCAATGGCAAGGCGCAGCTCTTCAAGCTTGCCCTTGCCAAACAGCTTGCCCGCGTCAGGTTTGCGCAGGCGCGCCACCTGTGCGCCGACCACTTCGAGGTCGGGCAAGGCATGTGCCAGAGCGACCGCTTCTTCGAGAGCAAGCGCAGGATCGCGATCCGTGTCAGCGGATGGAATTTCGGGATGGATGACCCATGCCCGTGTCACCGGGCGCGCGTGTTCTGTCAATTGGTGTCTTCACCATCGTAGAGGTTCACCGGCTGCGACGGCATGATCGTCGACACGGCATGCTTATAAACCAGCTGTGATTGCCCATCACGGCGCAACAGGATGCAGAAGTTGTCAAACCAGGTGATGACCCCCTGCAATTTGACCCCGTTGATCAGGAATACCGTCACCGGTATTTTCGTCTTGCGAACCTGATTGAGAAACGCGTCTTGCAAATTTTGTCGATCAGAAGCCATTTATCTTCAAAGCCTTTATTCTTGCACACATCGCGAACCGATGCCTGAGGGTCTTGCGTATGATACGAGTATGTAGTGCCCGCGCATGAGTTTCCAGCCTAAAAATGCAATCAGGCGGCAGCAGGCGCGCGCCCTGCCCTAGTCGCGCCAGACGGCCGGGTTCAGCAAGGCGATCATCGCCAGCGTCTCAAGCCGCCCCAGTACCATCGCCGCGCCGTACAAAAGCTTGGCACCGGCGCTGAGATCCAACAGGCGGATCGGCGCTTCACTGGCCGAAATAATCAATGGCCCGGTGGTGGAAAGCCCCGAAATCGCCAGGATCAGCGACGATTCGAAATCCTGACCGAAGGCTGCTAGCAAAAGCGTCACAAAGGTCAGTGACAGTGCGAAAAGCATGAAAAAGATCCAGGCGATATAGGCGCCATGCCGCCGTATCCGCCGCCCGGCCCCGGTCGAGCGCCCGACCGAGGAGGGATGCACCAGGCGTTCAACCTCGCGTTTGCCATGAAGATAGAGCGCATAGACCCGCAAAAGCTTGACCCCGCCGGCCGTGGTGGCAACACCGCCCCCCACAAGCGACAGCCCCAAAAGCACCAGCCCCGGCGTGCCAAGACCGGACCAGTCGCGCGCCGCCTGCCAGTCGGTGCTTTCAAAGCCGGTGGTCGACAGGAACGACAGAACCGTGAACATCCCGCCCCAGAAGGCGCGCAATCCAACGGCGATATTATCGGCCTCAACCGTCTCGAATGCGGCAATCCAGTGCCGCAGGACAAGCACAAGCGGCACCCCGATCACAAGCGTCACCCCAAGCCGGAATTCGGGATCATAAAACACACCGGGACGCGCCGATGTGATGGTGTCGGACGAAAATGTCAGCCGCGACAGCGCAAACAGCAGGAAGAGGAAAACTGCAAATTCGCCGCCAAAGCCCGCCGCGCCGTTTTGCAGCCCGCCAATCGAGGATATCCCGCTTGTGGCCATGGTCGACATGGCATGCACCATGGCCACAAAGGCGCGCTCGCCCCCCATCATCAGGATCACCCAGAGGGCCCCGGTCAGCCCGATATAGACTGGCGCAAGCCCGCCGGTGACCTGGGCCAGCCGCTTGGCCGGATTGGCGCGCTGAAACCGCCCGACGCGCGTGTCATCTTGGCCCGGCTCGGCGCGGGCCGTGATCTCGAACCCGCCAAGATTGAGCGGCGCCAGAACCGCCGAGGCCGAAATCCAGATCAGGAGCCCCCCCCCCCAGCCGACCAGTGCACGCCACAAATGCAGGCTATCCACCAACCGCCCCGTCGCCCCAAACAACGTGGCCCCGGTGGTGGTAAAGCTTGAAACCATCTCGAAATAGGCATTCAGAAAGGTGGTATTGCCGACGCCCTCATAAAACGGCACCGCAAGATATAGCGGCAGGATCAGATAGGCCAGCAGGAGCGACACCAGGTTCTGGCTGTCGCTCACCTCGCGTCGGTCCCCGCCCGACATGGCAAGGCCAACGATCATCACTGCGGCCATGCCAAGGATGGCCGAATAACCAAAGGCGCGCGCCACACTGGTGTCATCGCGCATCAAGGCATCAATCGTCGGCAGCAGCATCAGGATCGCAGCCATGCCGGCCAGGATCAGAATAAGCGGAAAGGTGAGAATCCGGGCGATCATCGGATCAGAAGAAATCTATCGAGACCTGCAACAGCTGCTCGACCGCCGCCACATCCGCCGCCAATGCGAAAAGAACAATCACATCGCCGGCCTCGATCCGCATCCCGCCTGCGGGTTTCACAATGCTGTCGCCCTTTTTGACCCCCCCCACCAGCACCCCCTCGGGAAAGCGGATATCGCGAATCGCGGCACCGGCGATGGATGAGGTCGACATCACCTCGGCCTCGATCACCTCAGCTTCGGCATCGCCAATGGAATAAACCCCGCGCACCCGGCCATGCCGGATATGGCGCAGGATCGAGCTGACGGTGGTGGCGCGCGGGTTGATATAGGCGTCAATCCCAAGCGGTTCGAGCATCGGAATCATCGTCGGATCGTTGATAAGGGCGATCGCAAAAGGACAGCCCTCGGATTTGGCGCGCACCGCGGCAAGCATGTTGGTCTTGTCGTCATCCGTCACCGCAAGCACCGCATCGGCGCGCGCAATCCCCGCCTCGGCCAGAAGTGCTGCGTTCAACCCGTCGCCGTTAAGCACGATGGTGCGTTCAAGCGCATCCGCCGCACGCTCGGCCTGGGCGCGGTTGCGCTCGATGACCTTGGCGCGAATGCGCCCGCCGCTGCGTTTCTCAAGCGCCTGCGCCACCGCAAGGCCGATATTGCCCCCGCCAATGACCACTATGCGCTCTTGTTTCTTTTGCGATTTGCCAAAGACGTCGAGCGTGCGTGGCACATCCTCTACGGGCGCAAAAAGATAACACTCATCGCCCTCAAAAAGCTGATCGCCGGATTCTGGCGCAAACAGCCGCCCCTCGCGGCGCACCGCCAGAACGACCACCCGCAGCGTCGAGAACAGATCGCTCAGCTGGCGCAGGGGTGTGTTGAGAACCGGGCAATCCTCTTCAAGGCGAATTCCCATAAGCTGGGCCTTGCCGTCCATGAAAACCTCGGTGTCAAATGCGGCGGGCGCGGCAAGCCGTTGCAGGGCCGCCACGGCGACCTCTCGCTCGGGGCTGATCACCACGTCAATCGGCATGTGATCGCGCCGGTAAAGATCGGAATAAATCGCGTCAAGATAGGATTGGCTGCGCAGCCGCGCGATCTTGCGGTTGATGCCAAAGACCGAATGCGCCACCTGACAGGTCACCATATTGACCTCGTCGGAATAGGTGGCGGCAATGATCATATCGGCATCGCGCGCGCCCGCGCGATCAAGCACGTCCGGATAAGAGGCAAAGCCGGTGATCCCCTGCACATCAAGCGTATCGGTGGCCCGGCGCACCAGATCGGGGTTGTTGTCCACGACCGTCACGTCGTTGCGTTCGCCCGAAAGATGGCGTGCGATCTGCCAGCCCACCTGACCGGCCCCGCAGATGATGACCTTCATTTTCCTGCCTCATCCTGTCTGAGCGTTTTGCATGACAGAAGGGTTCGGGCGGGTCAATTCCTTTGTCCCGGCAAGCGATTGCGCTATACTGCCCGCATGCCCAACTGCCGTAGCCTCACCCTCTGCGCGCTTGTCCTGCTCGGCGCCTGCGCGCCGCTCGATATCTATTATAAAGAGGGCGCCGATGTGGCCCAATCCGAGGTCAACCTGACCCAATGCCAGATTTCAGCCCTCGCCGAGGTGCCGCGCGATATCCGCACCCGCTATATTCCTGCGCAATATGCGCCTTATAGCGCCTGCACCGCTGGCGGGCATTGCTTCAGGCGCTACCGCATGATCAGCCCGCCGCGCCGCGAAAGCTATGATGCGAACGCAGACCTGCGTGACAAACGCGTCGGGCAATGCATGGCCGTGGCTGGCTATCGGCCGATTTCGCTGCCGCAATGTGACGCTGAAACCGCCCGCAAAACCCCGCTTGCCGCCACCAGAACCCTGCCCGCACTGACCTCCAAAAGCTGCGCGATCCGGCTTAAATCCGGAAACTGGCAGATCGTCACGCCCTGAGCCGCCGTTTCTTCTGGCCGAAAATATCCCGGGGAGTGTGAGGGGCAGCGCCCCTCACCCGCGCGCGCCGCAGGCGGAGCCGTTTACGGCTCTATTCCGCCACCTGCTCATCCGCGCCTTCATCGCCATTGCGGGCACCGGCCTTGCCGCTGGTGACCACGCCAAGCGATTTCAGCTTGCGATGCAGCGCGCTGCGCTCCATGCCGACAAATTCGGCGGTGCGGCTGATATTGCCGCCAAAGCGGTTGATCTGCGTCAGCAGGTATTCGCGCTCGAACGCCTCGCGCGCCTCGCGCAGGGCCATGGTGGCAATCGCCCCCGAAAGAACCACACGCCCCTCATCCACCGGCGCGCCGGTCTCGCCGGGCAATTCGCGCACCTGAATCGGATCGCTGCCCTCTCCAAGGATCAGCACCCGTTCGATCACGTTGCGCATCTGACGCACATTTCCGGGCCAGCGCATGGTCTGCAACAAGGCCGCGGCCTCATCGCTCACGCTGCGCAGCGGCAGGCCCTGGGTCTTGTTGAACATCTGGATAAAGTGCTCCGCCAGCGCCGGGATATCCTCGCGCCGCTCTTCCAGGCTCGGCACCGTGATCGGCACCACATTGAGGCGGTGAAACAGCTCGCGGCGAAACCGCTCGGCGGCGATTTCGGCCTCAAGGTCGCGGCTGGTTGACGAAATCACCCGCAGATCGACCTGTACCTTTTCCGACCCGCCAACCCGCAGAAATGTCTGATCGACAAGCACCCGCAGGATCTTCGACTGGGTTCCGGGCGGCATATCGGCCACCTCGTCAAAATAGATCACCCCGCGATTGGCCTCTTCCAACAGGCCCGGCGTGACGACGCCCTCGTCGCTTTCACGGCCAAACAGAACCTCTTCCATCCGGTCGGCCTCGATCGAGGCGCAGCCGACGCTGATAAAGGGCGCATCGGCGCGATGCGAATTGGCGTGGATATAGCGCGCCGCAAGCTCCTTGCCCGATCCCGCAGGGCCACTCAGCATGACCCGACCGTTGGATTTGGTGACCTTGTCCAACTGCCCGATCAGCGTGCGAAACGCAGGCGAGTCGCCCAGCATTTCGGCCGGCGTCGTGTCGCGCCGCTTGAGCGCCTGATTTTCGCGCCGCAAGCGGCTGGTTTCCATGCCGCGCCGGATCACCACCATCAACTGGTCGATATTAAAGGGCTTTTCAATGAAATCATACGCCCCCTGCTTGATCGCCGCGACCGCGATTTCGATATTGCCATGCCCCGAAATGATCACCACCGGCACATCGGGATAGTCGCGCTTGACCGCCTTGAGGATATCAATCCCGTCCATCCGGCTATCCTTGAGCCAGATATCAAGGATCAGCAACGCCGGCTGCTCGGCGGCAATCGCCGCCATCGCATCGTCGGAATTGCCCGCAAGGCGGGTGGTATAGCCCTCGTCCTGCAAAATATCCGAAATCAGCTCGCGAATATCGCGTTCGTCATCGACAATCAGAATATCACTCATGTGTCCCTCATACCGCCTCTTGGCTCTCTACTGTATCTTGCAATGCCATCACCAGCGGCAGGCGGATCACCGCCATGGCGCCGGGATGGGCATCTTCCTCGAACGGCTCGGCATCTTCCAGAACCAGGGTGCCGCTATGCTCTTCGATAATCTTTTTGACGATCGGAAGGCCAAGCCCGGTGCCCTTTTCGCGGGTTGTCACATAGGGTTCGAACAGGCGCGCCCGATCCTGTGGCAGGCCGATGCCATTGTCCGAAATCCGGATCACGGCGATCTGATCCTCCCAGGTGCTGCTTATCCTGATCTGTGGCACATGCCCGTCGGGTGCGCCTTTTTCATGATAGCTTTCAATCGCTTCACCTGCGTTCTTGATCAGATTCGTCAGGGCCTGTGCGATCATCGTCGCATCAATCTCGGCCCAGAGCGGCGCCTCGGTCAACTCAAGATCAAAGCGCACCTCCGGCTGGCCGCTTTCCTGAAGCAGAACCACATCGCGCAACAGCGTGCCCAGGCTTTCCTGCTTGGTCTGCGGTTCGGGCATGCGGGCGAATTTCGAGAATTCATCGACAATCCGGCGCAGGTCATTGGTCTGGCGCACCACCACAGCGGTGAGCTGTTCAAGGCTCTCGGCCTGATCCGGCTCAAGCTGGCGGGCGAATTTGCGCTTGATCCGCTCGGCCGACAACTGGATCGGCGTCAGCGGGTTCTTGATCTCATGGGCAATACGGCGCGCCACATCACCCCAGGCCGCCATGCGTTGCGCTACAACAAGGTCGGTCACATCGTCAAACGCCACCACATAGCCCTCGCGCCGCCCCTCGGCACCGATCCGGGTGGACATGCGCACCAGCAGGTTTTCCTGCCGGTTGCCGCGCGACACCTTGATTTCTTCCTGCACGAAGCCGCTCGGGGTCTTGCGCAGCTTTTCAAACAGCGCGCCAAATTCGGGCACCGCCACACTGAGCGCCACGGATTGCTGATCTTCCTGCCAGTCCAAAAGCCGCTCTGCCGATCGGTTCACAAAGGTCACACGCCCCTTGGCATCAAGCCCAAGCACCCCCGAAGACACCGAGCCAAGCACCGAATCAAACAGCCGACGGCGGCGTTCGATTTGCTGGGTGTTGGTCAAAAGGGTGTCGCGCTGCGCCTTGAGCTGGCGGGTCATCTGGTTGAAATAAGTGCTCAGCATGGCGATTTCGTCGTCGCCCTCTTCTTCGCGCACGAGGGTGTCAAGATCGCCTTCACCGACCCGCTGTGCCGCACTTGTGAGCCGCCCGACGGGGCGCGACAAACGCTCGGCAAACCACATGCCCAGCCAGATCGCCGCGAGAATGAGAATGACCGCAAACCCCAGATAAAGCAGGCCAAATTCAAACAGAACCCGCCCGCGCTCACTTTCGCGCTGCTTGTAGAAGGTGGCGGTTTCCTGGGTGTCATCGAGCAGGTTCAGGATCGCGCCATCGACATTGCGGCTCACGTAGAGCAACCGGTCAGGGATCGCCCGAAGCGGCATCAGGGCGCGGAATTCGTTATTGTCCCAATCGCGGATCACCAGCACGCCCTCGTCATAGGCCGCCTTGATCTGCGCGGGTGTCGGGCGTTCGAAATCAAACAGATAGGACTGCTCACCGCGCGCCCGGATCGCGCCGGTGCCGTCAATCACAAAGGCCTCGCGCAGCCCGCGTTGAATTTCACGCTGCCCGCTTGAAAGAACCTGACGGATATCGCCGTCATTCATGAAAACCGCCGCGCGCTTGGTGGCGTTGAGAACCGAGGCCAGAACCCGGATATCCGTGACCAGATCGCGGCGATGCTCTTCCTGATAGGCCTCGGCGGCAGCCACCGAGCTATCGACCACCCGGCCCACACGATCGGAAAACCACGCCTCAAGGCCCATGTTGATCGACAGAGTGGCAAAGACCGCCACCGTCACCGTGGGCACGAGCGCCATCAGGGCAAACACCCCGGTCAGGCGCAAATGGAGCCGCGACCCCGCCGACCGCTTGCGCCGCGCCGCCACCATGCGCGCCACGCGCTGCATCACAAGGCCCGCGACCATGAGCACGTAAATCATGTCGCACAGCAGAACCAGCCGAAGCCCGTTGGACGACGCGCCCTGATCCAGCGGCCCCATCATCAGATAGGTCGAAAGCGCAAGGATCGGCCCCAGAACCACAAGCCCCAGGGCGGCCCAGTTCTGCAACTCTTGCAGGCGCCGCAAACGGCTTATCTTGTCCCAGGACAGGCGCGTTGTGCGCAATTTGCGTGTCTGCGTTGCCACGCATGCCCCCCCTCTCATTGTGGGGTGGCGTGATGCCACCCGCAACATCTGGACACTTCGGGACAGCACGCCCCAAATAGTCACAGCCCTGTTGCAGTTTTACATCAACTTGCGGCGGCGTGTCACGTTAATATCCAGATCGGTTATTTTCTTGCGCAAAGTATTGCGGTTGATCCCCAAAAGGTCGGCACATTTCGCCTGATTTCCACCTGTGGCATCAAGCGCAATCTCCAACAGGGGCATTTCAATCTCGCGCAGGATTCGCGCATAAAGCCCCGGCGGCGGAAGCGCATTGCCATGCAGATCGAAATAGCGCTGCAAATGCCCCGCGACCGAGGCCGAGAGGCTTTCACCGCGCGGCTGGCCCATCACCGGCTCGGCGCGCGGCTGATTGCCAAGCACGGCCTCGACCTCGGGTCGGCTGATCTCTTCGGCCAGGGCCGTCAGCCCGATCCGGCGCACCGCGTTTTCAAGCTGGCGCACGTTGCCCGGCCAGCTATAGGCGCGGATAAGCTCTGCGGCCTCGGGCGACAGATGCCGGGGCGGCTGACCGTCGCGCTCGTCGCGGGCAAGGAAATGTTCGGCCAAAAGCGGAATATCCTCGACCCGCTCGCGCAGGGCAGGCACGTCAATCACCGCGCCGCTCAGGCGATAATAGAGATCCTCGCGCAATTTGCCTGCCTCAAGCGCGCCGCCAAGCTGGGCCTGGCTTGTGGCCATGAAACGCGGCACATGATCGTCGGGCGCATCCATCATCCGCACCACCCGGCCCTGTGCCTCGGGCGCAAGATCGGTGATCTCATCCAGAATGATCGTGCCGCCCTTGGCGCGTGCCATAACCTTGGCCGGACCATCGAGATCGCGCAGATCCCCCGGCCTGACGGTCACGAACGGCAGCGTTCGCCGGTCCGAGAAATCATGGATTGCCTTAGCGATAAGCGACTTGCCCGTACCAGATTCGCCGCAGATCATCACCGGCAAGTCGGTGTTCATGATCCGCGCAACGACGCGGTACAATGCCTGCATCGCCGGTGTGCGCCCGATCAGCGGAAGCTCCTCTGGCCGCTCGGCCTCGGTATTGGTGCGTGGCGCCGTGCGCACCCGGCTTTCAAGCGCGCGCGCCGTGCGTTTCATCAGATCGGGCAGATCAAACGGTTTGGGAAGGTAATCATAGGCCTCGGCCTCGGCCGCCTTGATCGCCGTCATGATGGTATTTTGCGCCGAAATGACTATCACCGGCAAACCGGGCCGATCCTGGGCAATCTTGGGCAGCATTTCCAAGCCATTGCCGTCGGGCATCATCACGTCGCTGATCACCACATCGCCCTTGCCTTCGCCGACCCACCGCATCAGCGTGGTCAGGCTGGATGTGGCATGCACCTTGCACCCCGCCCGCGTCAACGCCTGCGTCAGAACCGTTCTGATCGTGCGGTCGTCATCAGCAACAAGTACCGTGCCATCCATCGCGTAATTTCCCTTATCCGTTGGTTTCTGCCCGTTGCAGCGAAATCCGGAACACGGTGCGCCCGGGCACCGAAGTTACCGAAATCCAGCCGTCGTGATCCGAAATGATCTTGGCCGCCAGTGCCAGGCCAAGACCGGTGCCATTCTCGCGCCCTGACACGAAGGGGTCGAACACATCCTCGGCGATCTCGGGCGGAAGGCCCGGACCATCGTCGATGATCTCGATCTGAAGCGGCAGCGCCTTTTCGGTGCCATCGCCGCCGCGCACCCGCAGGGATTGCTCGTAATAAGTGCGCAGGCGGATCGTGCCGGGCTTGCCAGCCGACGCCTCGGCGGCGTTCTTCAACAGGTTCAGCACCACCTGCAAAAGCTGATCCGCATCACCAAGCGCCGGCGGCAGCGAGGGATCATAATCCTCGACAAGCGCCATATGCGCCGCAAACCCAAGCATCGCCGAGCGCCGCGCCCGGTCCAGCACATCATGCAGGTTCACCGGCTGAAGGTTCGGCGCGACGATATTGCCAAACTGTTCGACCCGTTCAAGCAGGGCCACGATGCGGCGGCTCTCGCTGACGATCAGATCGGTCAGTTCAAGATCCTCGGGGCCAAGCGTCATCGACAATAGCTGGGCCGCGCCGGTGATCCCGGCCAGCGGGTTCTTGATCTCATGGGCGAGCATTTCGGCCATGCCGATGGCCGATTTTGCCGCTGCCTTGACGCTGCTGTTCTGGGTCATGCGCCCGGCCAATTCGCGCGGGCTTATCAACATGAGCATATGCCCCGCCTGCCCCGCCAGTGGCGAGATCTGCAAATTGCACTGCATCGGCGCGCGCTCGCCATTGCCGACATCGACATCGTTGACAAAAAGCGGCGCATTATTGGCGCGCGCCCTCACAAACGCCTCTTCCAGCGGCGCATTCACCGCCAGTTTATCCCAGACCGGCTGACCGATCAGCGCCTTGGACGAGGTCAGCAGGAACCCCTCGGCCGCCGGGTTGATCCGCACGATCATGTCCTTGTCATCCAGCACCAGCGCCGGCACCGGCAACGAGGCCCAGATGGCATCCTGTTCGATCATGCCGCCACCTGCGAAGGATTTACATCCGCCATCGCCGCCGGGATCAGGGCAAGCACCTCGTCGATCTGTTTGCTGGTCAGAAGGCGACGGCGCAGGCCCGCCTCGGTGCCGACCGCATCCATATACCAGCCAAGATGTTTGCGCGCGTTGCGCAGCCCAAGAACGGCGCCGTAAAACCGGATCATCGCCTCGTAGTGTTCGCCAACAAGATCGGCCAGGGCCGCGCCTTGCGGCACCTTTGGCGCGCGCATGCCGTAAAGCGCCGCCGCGATCTCTGCCAAAATCCAGGGCCGCCCCTGCGCCCCGCGCCCGATCATCACCCCATCCGCGCCCGACAGGCAGAGCGCCTCGCGCGCAGTTGGCACCCCGGTAATATCGCCATTGGCAATCACCGGGATGCCAACCGCCTGTTTTACGTTGGCAATCGCCGCCCAATCGGCGCGCCCCTTGTAGAACTGGCACCGGGTGCGCCCGTGAATGGTGATCATCCGCACGCCCGCCGCCTCGGCCCGCCTGGCCAGATCCGGCGCGTTGAGCAGCGCATCATCCCAGCCAAGCCGGGTCTTGAGGGTGACCGGCACCTTGACCGCGCCAACCACCGCCTCGATCAGGGTCAGCGCGTGATCGAGGTCTTTCATCAGGGCCGATCCGCTGGCGCCCGCCCCCGCCGCGCTTGTGACCTTTTTGGCAGGGCAGCCCATGTTGATGTCGATCATCCGCGCGCCGTTTGCCTCGACCATGCGGGCGGCCTCGGCCATCCAATGCGCCTCGCGCCCGGCCAGTTGCACGGCGGTGTTTTCAATGCCAAAGCCAAGCTCGGCCTTGCCGCGCGCAGAGGGGCGCGCCTGAACCATTTCCTGGCTGGCGATCATTTCGCTGACAACAAGACCCGCGCCAAAGCGCGACACGACGCTGCGAAATGGCAAATCGGTGATTCCCGCCAGAGGGGCGAGTAAAACCGGTGTCGTTATCGGTTGATCCGTCAGGTGCAGGGTCACATGCCTAATCCTTGTGCAATGGGGCTGTTCTAGCTTTGAATCCTGGCTGAAACAATGATCACAGGCCTAAATTAGCGACATCAAAAGGGTTGATGCCTATTTTTTAGGCATCCGCACGGCCATTGCGCTTGCGCGCGGCGCGACCTAAATCAAGGGCATGACAATTGCCGCCCTTATCGTTGCCGCAGGCCGAGGCCATCGTGCAGGCAGGCCAGGCCCCAAGCAATGGCAACCGCTTGGCGGTCGCCGGGTGATCGACTGGACGCTGGATGCCTTTCGCGCCACGCCTTTGATTGATCGCATTCTCGTGGTGCTTCACCCCGATGACCTTGGGCTTTTGCCACCATGTGATCGTATCGAGATCACTACTGGCGGCGACACCCGCGCCGGGTCGGTGCACAACGGGCTTGAGTATCTGGCCGCGAACGGCAGCGATGTCTCGCATGTTCTGATCCACGATGTCGCGCGATGCTGTGTTCGCCCGGCGCATATCACAGAGATCATCGCACGGCTTCACTCCGGCGAAACCCCCGGCGTGGCCCCGGCCCTTGCGGTCACCGATGCCCTCTGGATTGGGGCCGAAGGACAGGTCGCAGGCACCCAGGATCGCAACGGGCTTTATCGCGCGCAAACCCCGCAAGCTTTTGATTTTTCGGCCATTATTGCCGCGCATCGTGCCCATCCTGGTGGCGCCGCAGATGATGTCGAGGTCGCTCGCGCCGCTGGTCTTGGCGTAAGCATCCTCAAAGGCGATGAAACCAACTTTAAGATCACCCATCCGGACGACTTTGCCCGGGCCGAGAAAATAATGAGAGATCAAATGGATATCCGCATTGGTTCAGGTTACGACGTTCACCGGTTCGGCGCGGGCGATCATGTCATGCTCTGCGGTGTTGCGGTGCCGCATGAGCGTGGGCTTCAGGGCCACTCGGACGCCGACGTTGGCATGCACGCCCTGACCGACGCCATTTACGGTGGCCTCGCCATGGGCGATATAGGGCGTCATTTTCCGCCCACCGATCCGCAATGGAAAGGCGCCGAAAGCCATATATTCCTGCGCCATGCGGTGAGTTTGGCCACAGAGCATGGATTTAAAATCAACAATATAGACGTCACTCTTATCTGTGAACGCCCCAAAATCACGCCCCATTCCGGCGCGATGCAGGCGGCCCTGGCCGAGATCACAGGCGTCGCGATCGACCGGATCTCGGTCAAGGCAACCACCTCTGAACGCCTCGGCTTTACCGGGCGCGAAGAGGGAATCGCGGCACAAGCCGCCGTAACATTGGTGAAGACATGCGCGTAAGCCACTTGATTGCAACGTTTTTCTGTGTTGGCCACCTGCGCCCCGCACCCGGAACATGGGGATCACTGGCGGCCCTGCCGGTGGCCTGGGCCCTACACATGCTGGGTGGCCCGGTGCTCTTGGCGCTTGGCGTCGCTGTCTCATTCACATTAGGAGTGTGGGCCACATCACAGGAAACAAAAGGAAAAGACGATCACGACCCCTCGGAGATCGTGATTGACGAGGTTGCCGGTCAATGGCTTGCCTTTCTGCCGGTCTCGATTGGTGCGGCCCATGCCGGTGCCGATCTTTTGGCGCTCTGGCCGGGCTGGGTCACGGCCTTTGTGGCCTTCCGTCTGTTTGATATCCTGAAACCCGGCCCGATCGGTTGGGCGGATCGGCGCAACGATGCGCTTGGGGTGATGCTTGACGATATATTTGCCGGGATCGCCGCCGCACTTTGTGTGATCGCCGGGGCGGCCATTTCACACGGGGTGCCGGGGCTATGACGGTCGCCGAGATCTTGGCGCGGGCGCGCGGCAAGGGGCTGCGCATCGCCACCGCCGAAAGCTGTACCGGCGGCATGATCGCCGCGCGCCTCACCGATATCGCGGGGTCGTCCGACGTGTTTGACCGCGGTTTCGTGACCTATTCCAACGCCGCCAAACAGGACATGCTCGGTGTGCGCCCCGCCACGCTTGAGGCGCATGGCGCTGTGTCACAAGAGGTTGCCGCCGAAATGGCGACAGGCGCGCTTCGCAACTCTCTGGCCGATATTGCCGTCTCGGTTACCGGTATCGCCGGCCCCGGCGGATCAGAGCATAAGCCCGAGGGGCGCGTGTGCTTTGGCCTGGCCCAAAAAGGCGCCGAAACCCTGGTCGAAACCATTGATTTTGGGCCATTGGGGCGTGACCGCGTGCGTCAGGCCAGTGTCGAACACGCGCTTGATCTGCTTGCACGGGCGCTGAACTGACCTGGCCCCCATATTGGGCAAACCGACCCGGCGCGCCTTGGCCGGTTAGCCATAAAGATCATCCGCACGCTCTTCAAAGGCGCGCACGATCCGCTTCATCGCCTCAAAGAAAAAAAGATCAGCCGCAGATTGCAACAACCTGTTCTTGAAGGCAAAATCCACATCGAATGCCACCTCGCACCCGCCATTGACATCGTGAAACCGCCAGTTCGACTTGAGATATTTGAACGGCCCGTCAAGATATTCGGTCTCGATCCGGTGATCTTCGGGCCAAAGCACGACGCGGCTTGTGAACCGCTCGCGAAACACCTTGAAGCTGATCACAAGATCGGCCTCCATCACCTCTGATCCATCGGGTTGCGGCGTCACGCTGCGCACCCGCGCGGCGGCGGTCCAGGGCAGGAACTTGGGATAGCTGGCCACATCGGCCACCAGCCCATACATCTGATCCGCTGAATAGCGCAGGGTGCGTGTCTCGGAATGTGATGGCATGAGGACCCCGATTTTCAAGCGGTTTTCGCGTGACAGTGGCGCGCTTTGTCTTAGACTGGGGCGGAAATTTCAAGAGGGTGTTATGCCGGATCGTCCTTATGTGATCGATAAACTGATCTCTGCCAAAAGCATCGCCGCCCGGATCGAGGCGCTGTCGCATGAAATCGAGGCGGAGTTTGCGGGCACGCAAAAGCTTGTCGTCGTCGGGCTTTTGCGCGGCTCCTTCGTGTTCATCGCCGATTTGGTGCGCGAGCTTGACCTGCCGGTCGAGGTCGATTTCGTCGAAACCTCGTCTTACGGGAATTCCACTGAAAGCAGTCGGGAAGTTCGTATTCTCAAGGACTTGCGCGGCGATATTGAAGGGCGTGATGTGCTGGTGGTCGAAGATATCGTAGATACGGGCCACACGCTTTTTCATGTGCTTGGCCTTTTGAATAGCCGCCGACCGCATAAATTGCGCACCATTGCCCTGCTTGACAAGCCGTCGCGCCGTGAGGCCGATATTTGCGCCGATTGGACCGGGTTCGAAATCCCGGATGAATTTGTCGTGGGGTATGGCATTGATTTTGCCCAGAGGAACCGCAACCTGCCCTATATCGGCAAGGTGCGTTTTACCGGCGAATGAATATCATGTGGTTGCTGCGCATGGCCCGTTGGGCCCGCAACCCGCCAAGCCGTGCATATCGGCGCATGCTCCTTGTGGTTCTTGGGTTTGTGCTTGTCATTGGCGGGATCGAGTACTTCTTTGGCTGGCCAGAGGCCCTTACGCTAGAACCACAGCGTCGATTCTGGCGCCCCTGATCCCTATGATGCGCCTATGCGTCGAGGCCTTTCTGGTCTTGTTTGCATAACCCAAGAACAATACAGCCAGCGTTTCAAGCCGTGTCTTTCTCAGGTCGAAATGTAAAGTAACGTCACAAAAAGAGGGGCGAAAACCCCTTTGGGTTTGGAATCACCATTCTCTGTACCCGCTATCTACACAGGATCTCCATCCAGACAGGTCAAGAAAATTTGCCCTTTTCAGATAATGCGACTCAGACTATAGGCGGCTTACTTCGGTCCGCGTATTAAAATGCTCGGATAATAGGGAATACGGTGCGGTGTCATCATCTGACGCCAATTCCGTGGCTGCCCCCGCAACTGTAAGCGGTGAGCGAAGCCGGATATTGCCACTGTCGCAATCAGAAGTGCGATGGGAAGGCCCGGCCGAGTGACGACCCGCAAGTCAGGAGACCTGCCGAAGTAATCACCCTGTCCGGACGCGAGGGGCGTCGGGGCAACGGACCTTCCGTTGCGGTGGCACTTCACCGTTTGCGGAGTCAAAATCCCTCTGCAAGCCAATGAAAGCCTTTCACCCAAGACCGGGGTGAACGAAGGGAAATGGACATGAAACGCCGATCTCTGGCTATCCTGCTGAGTACAAACGCAACTTTTCTGACTCATCCTGCCGCCGCGCAGGATATATTTGATCTGGACACGATTATCGTGTCTGGAAGCCTCTCGCCGGTTGAGGCCGACCGTAGCGGCTCCACCGTGGAAGTGCTGACAAGCGAAGACCTTCAACAAACCGATACTACCGCGATCAACACACTTGATCGGCTGCCGGGTGTCAACTCGGCAACCTCTGGTGGCTTGGGCAGCACATCCAGCATTCAGATTCGGGGCCTGCCTGCGCGCTATGTCGGTGTTCGGATCAATGGCATTGATGTGGCCGATCCGTCCGGCCCGCAAAACCAGTTCAACTTTGGGGGGCTGACATCGGCGGGCATTGGCCGGGTCGAGGTGCTGAAGGGATCGCAATCGGCGCTGTTTGGCTCTGAGGCCATCGGAGGCCTTGTTGACATCACAACCTATCGACCGACAGAGCTTGGTTTTTCCGGTTCAATCAGTGTCGAGGGCGGCTCGCATGATACCTATTCCAGCACGCTGAACCTTGGCTACAAGGGCAAGCGCGGTGAAATCGCCCTGACCTATGGCTATACCGAATCCGATGGTATCTCGGCCCGCGCCGGTGACGCCGAGGATGACAGATTTGAGCAGGATACCATCACCCTTTTCAGTCAATACCAGATTGCTGACGGGGTTACCTTGGGTGGTTCTGTGTATTACCGCGACGCCGAGGCTGAGATTGACCGTTCCGCCACCGACAATACCGGCATCAACTTTTCAGAAGAGCTGGGTTATCTGCTTTTCACCGAGGTTGAAACAGGCGCGTTGACCCATCGCCTGAGCTACGCGATGTTTGATGTCGAGCGGCGTGACCCTGCCGGTTTTACCCGTGTGTTCGAGGGCGAGCGGCATCAGGTGTCTTATCTGGGCACTTACGAATTCGGTGCCCGGTCGACCTTCAATTTCGGGATTGACCACACAGAAGAGGACTTCTCGGCGGATTTACTTAGCGGATCGGTGGATACCACCTCAGTTCAGGCGGAGCTGTTGTTCAGCCCGGCTGAGTCCATCGATTTGTCGATGGCGCTTCGCTTTGATGACGATTCCGATTTTGGTGGAAAGACAACAGGCCGGCTGGCAGCGGTCTGGCACCCGATGAATGAATTGGCAGTTCGAGCGGTTGTCGGCACCGGTTTTCGCGCGCCATCGCTGTTCGAACGGTTCAGTTCGTTTGGTGACCCCACTCTGCAACCCGAAGAAAGCATCAACTATGAGCTAGGCATCGAGAAAACATATAGTGACCGAGGCTTTATCAAAGCGACGCTTTTTCTCACGGAAATCGACGATCTGATAGATTTCGATCCGGCAGCGCTGGCCTGTGGCGGTGGCTTTGGCTGTTTCAATCAGGTTCCGGGCACAACCCGATCCAAGGGGATCGAATTGTCGGGCGAACATAGCATCAATGATCGTGTCACGTTTTTTGGCAATTACACCTACACTGAAGCCAAAACCAACGGCCAGCGCCTGACCCGCACGCCCAAACATGACATGACGGTTGGCCTGCGCGGTGACATCACCCATCGCCTGCACGGCTCGGCCGATGTCCGCCATGTTGCTGATCTCGTGGCCAGCCCCTTTGCACCGGTCGGCCACAAGGTGGGGGATTACACGCTTGTCGGCCTTGGCCTGACCCATGAAACCACCGCAAACGTTGAAACCTACATGCGGATCGAAAATCTGTTTGACGAGAATTATGAAACCGCAGGCGGATTTAACAGGCCGGGGCGCACAGCGTTCTTCGGGGTCCGTGCGTCGTTCTGAAGGGATAACGCGCCTTGCTGCGCTGGCTCTTGTGGCTGGCGCGGCACTGGCTTGGGAGATCCCCGCCGCCCGTGCGGATAATTTGCCCGGCACGCCCCGACGCGTGGTGTCGATGAACCTATGCACCGATCAGTTGGCAATGCTTCTGGCCGGTGACGGGCAACTTGTTTCAGTCTCTCATGTATCGCTTGATCCGCAGGCTTCGGTTATGGTTGCCGAGGCGGCTGCATACCCTGCCAATCACGGGTTGGCCGAAGAGATTTACCTGATGCAGCCCGATCTGGTGGTGGCCAGTGTCTATTCTACCCGGGCCACGGTGGCGATGCTGCGGCATCTGGGCATCCCGGTGATTCAGTTCGAGCCCGCCAGCACCATGGAGGACGTCCGTGCCCGAATTCTACAGATGGGTGCGGCACTGGGCCGTGATCAAGCGGCCATGACCATGGTTGCTGATTTTGATAGCCGCCTTGACGACCTTAGCAACGAAATTCGCCGCCGCCCCGAGGCGATACTCTATCACGCCAACGGCTATACATCGGGAAACAAGACACTGGCCGGGCAAATCCTGTTGGCCGCCGGCTTTGAAAATGCCGCTGTAAAGGCCGGGTATTCTCACGGGGCAAAGATGCCGCTTGAGGTATTGGCGATGACCGCGCCCGAGGTCGTGATCACCTCGCACCCCTACCCCGGCAGCTCTCGATCTGAGGAAATTCTTGATCATCCTGTGGTCCGTGCTCTGCGGCAATCCACCACCGCATCCGCGATGAGCGATCAGGATTGGGTCTGCGGCACGCCTTATGTTCTGCGCGCGATTGAGGCTCTGGGCCACACCCGCCGTGCTTTGGTAGACTCACAGGAATGATCCGCGTTCTGCTGCCTCTGGCCGTGCTGACGGCTGTGTTGTTCACTATCTCATTGTTGGTGGGCCCGGCGAATATCGGCATCGGCGACAGCCTTTCGGCGTTGTTCAGGGGCGGCGATGGCCCGATGCCCATGGTCATGCGGGAAATCCGCCTTCCGCGGGCCTTGCTGGCTGTGATGATAGGTGGCAGCCTTGGGTTGGCTGGGGCTGCAATGCAGGGCTACCTACGCAACCCTCTGGCCGAACCAGGGCTGATCGGCGTATCCGGCTCGGCCGCGTTTGGCGCGGTTCTGGCCATTCAGACCGGGCTTGCCGCCAGCTTTGCCCTAGGCCTGCCGCTTGCCGCACTTGCCGGCGCTTTGGGAGGGGTGCTGCTTGTCATGCTGTTGGCCGGACCGCGCGGCACATCGCTGACGCTGATCCTGGCTGGCATTGGCATTTCGGCGCTGGTGGCTGCGTTGACTTCACTGGTTCTCAACCTGTCGCCCAACCCCTTTGCCGCGAGTGAAATCGTGTTCTGGATGATGGGCTCTCTGGCCGACCGGTCGATGACTCATGTCTGGCTGGCTCTGCCGCTGATGCTGATCGGCTGGGGGGTGCTGGCCGTGCTGGGCCGAGGGCTGGATGCGCTGACTTTGGGCGAGGACGCCGCCGAGGCAATGGGCTTTCGCATTCCCCACCTGCGCCTGATCCTGATTGTCGGCACCGCCTGTGTTGTAGGGGCCGCCACCGCCGTGGCCGGGGCCATCGGCTTTGTCGGGCTGGTGGTGCCACATATCCTGCGGCCATTGGTGGGTGCGCGCCCTTCTCGCCTGCTGTTGGCCTCGGCCTTGGGTGGCGCCGTGATGGTGCTGGCGGCGGATATTGCGATCCGGGTTATCCTGCCAGACCGTGATCTCAAACTGGGGGTTTTAACGGCACTGGTCGGCGCACCGCTGTTCCTGCACCTGATTGTCAAAAGCAGAAAAGAGCTAATATGAGCCTGCTTGCCTTCTCCAATCTGTCGGTCACGCTTCGCGGGCGCAAAGTGATCCGCGATATCTCGCTATCGGTTGGCGAGGGTGAGTTCGTAGGCCTCATCGGGCCCAATGGTGCGGGCAAAACCACACTGATGCGCGCGGCTTTGGGGCTGTTGCCTTACACTGGCCAAAGCTCGCTTGCGGATATGTCGGCGGGCGTACGGGCAAAGGCGGTGGCCTGGATGCCGCAATCGCGTGAGATTGCCTGGCCTGTGTCGGTTGAGACCCTAGTGATGTTGGGCCGGTTGCCGCATCTTGGGGGCGGTCAGAAACCATCATCCATTGACCAGGCCAAGGTGGATGACGCCATCACACGGATGGAACTTGATCCCTTGCGCCACCGCGCCGCCACGCAATTGTCGGGCGGAGAACAGGCACGGGTTCTGATCGCCCGGGCGCTGGCGCAGGATACACCGCTTCTGATGGCGGACGAGCCGATTGCGGGCCTTGATCCGGCGCATCAGATCGCCACCATGCAAACCTTTGACCGATTGGCCAGACAGGGGAAATCGTCAATCATGTCCCTGCATGATCTGGGACTGGCCGTGCGCCATTGCACGCGGCTGGTGTTGCTAAAGGACGGGCAATTGATCGCCGACGGCCCGCCCGTCGATGTGCTGACACCCGAGCGGCTGGCGCATGCCTTCGGCATCACCGCCTGGTACAGTGATACTGCCCATGGCCCTGTTTATCAACCTCTTGAGGTGATCCGATGAGCGCAATAACCGTTAGCCACCCGTGGCTGGAGTACGATCTCGGGCAGGACATGCAAGTGCTGAGCTGGGCGCTCAACCGGCCTGGGTTGGTGAGTGCGCGAAAAATCCTGTGGCGCGAGGTCCGCAATGCCGACCTCCCTGCCGATCTGGATGTTGAGAGCTGGCTGAAGGCCCAGCTTGAGGCACGACAGGCCACGGATGCCATCACGTTTCTGACATCGCGTGACCTGAGTTTTGTTCAGCAGTCCCGTGTCACCATAGGCGAGACCGAGGCCCATGCGGTGGCCACTGTCGGCCTCTCAAATGCCGAACGAGTGGGTCACCGGGTGGACCGGTCAAACCACGACTGGGGCACCATCAATATCGCTCTGCGCCTGAACCGCCGCTTGAGCAAGGCAGCCATGCTTGAGCTTATGAGTGTGGTTGTGCAGGCACGCACCACTGCGGTGCTTGAGGTTGACTTGCAACTGCCCGACGGGCCTGCCACGGGGACCGGCACCGATTGCGTGGCCGTGGCCGCCCTGCCCGGCGTCACCTCATATGCCGGTTTACATACTGACATCGGCGAGGCCGCAGGCCGTGCCGTCTATACCACCGTTCTGAACGGAGCGCGCGAATGGATGTTAAAAACTAGGCGAGTCAGCAATAAAACAACTTGATACCATGATATTTGACGTGCCCTGTCTTACCACCACCGAAAGGGTGCTGAGTGACTGGTGCGAAAAGGCCATGGCCGCATTGGCAACACGCAAATGATTGCGCGCACGGCTGGCCCTTGCGGTCATGTGCAACGCGGTCATGTGCAACGCGGTCATGTGCAACCGGGCCGACAATACTACAAAATTTGACTCAGGAACTCCTTGGTCCGCGGGTCTTTGGCTTTCTTGAAGAAGGTCTCTGGCGGCCCGTGTTCCACGATGACACCGCGATCGGTGAAATAAATGTGATCGGCCACTTCTTGTGCAAAGGCCATCTCGTGTGTCACCAGAATGCAGGTCATACCGTCTTCGGCGAGATCTTTGATGGTTTGCAGAACTTCACCAACGGTCTCTGGATCAAGTGCAGCCGTGACTTCGTCGAACAGGATCACATCAGGGTTCATCGCGAGCGAGCGTGCAATGGCCACGCGCTGTTGTTGGCCCCCTGACAGCTCGCCTGGATAGGCATTTTCCTTGTCCTTCAGTCGCACACGTTCCAGCAGCGCCCGCGCCTTGGCCTCGGCCTTTGCCTTGTCTTGTTTCAGGACACGAACAGGCGCCATCATGACGTTTTGCAGCGCAGTCTTATGGGGGAACAGATTGTATTGCTGGAACACCATCCCGACTTTCTTGCGCAGTTCAAGCTTGTCAAGATTTGGGTCGTTGACTTCCTGTCCCTCAACAAGGATTGACCCTTGTTGAATGTCGTTAAGCGCATTCACGCAGCGGATCAGGGTCGATTTCCCTGAACCGGACGGGCCAATAATACAGATCACATCGCCTTTCATGACGTCTAGCGACACGCCGTTCAAGACCTTTAAATCGCCGAAAGATTTATGCACGTCTTTGATGGAAACCATAGGGTCAGCAGGGGTCCAGCTCATGTCCTATCCTCAGTTGATTACAGCGAATTTTTTTTCCAGCCAGACGGTAAACCGCGCGATTGGATAACAATAGGCGAAGAACAGCAGCAGTACGAAGCCATAGAACGGAGCAAGCAATTCAGGGCGACCACCCTCAGCCGCCAACGCCTGAGCTGTCAATGTCATCACCTCAGAGACGCCAACGATCGAGGCCAACACAGTGGCCATGGTCAGAATGGAATACAGGTTCATCCATGGCGGTAGCATCCGTTTGACGCATTGCGGCAAGATGATTAACCATAGGGTCTGCTGGCGGGAATAAGCCAGACTCTCGGCTGCCTCCCACTGCCCGCTGGGCAACGACTTAACGGCGCCGCGCACAATTTCTGACACGTTGGCCATGACCGGAAGCGAAAGCCCAAGGATGGCTTTAAACCAGTCTGGCAAGGGCACCACGAGCCCAAATATTTTGATCTCGAACGGCAATAGGAACATCGCAAAAAACAGCAGGACCAGCCACGGCGCGTTGCGAAAGAACTGGGTCACGAACCACGAGGTGCCGCGCGTCACGCGCAAAAGCGATATTTGTCCGAGCCCTAACATCGCGCCAACTGCCGTTCCAAGTGCCATGGCGCTGACGGATATCACAAGGTTGAAAATGAACCCCTCAAGCAGCAATGGCATCCAGTCCAGCAAGACGGCAAAGGGCGTCAGGATCGGCGCCCCGACCTGCGCAAATGCCAGCGAAGGCCCAAGTATCACGAGCGCTGCGATAATCACGATATGCTTGGGCTTGAAACCCGCAAACGGTTCTGGCGAGCGCGGCGTGACCGGCAACATCACAGGAAGATCGGTTTTATAAGTCATCAGCCAAACCCCGGAATTTTCATGGCGCGTTCCCATCGATTCATGCCTCCTACAAGGACACCGACGAGCGCAAAATAGGCGAGTAACATGAATATCATCATTTCGGTGACGTTCACATTGTCTGACCAGATCTGATTGGCCTCGTACAACATTTCCGGCACGGCAATCGCGTAAGCCAGTGTTGTGGTTTTCACCAGATTGACCAGATTATTGTTGAGCGCGGGTATAACCACCCGAATTGCCAGCGGCATGGTAATATCGCGATAGATCTGCAACTTGGAAAAGCCCAGGGCTTCGGCGGCCTCAACCGTGGATTTGGGCACGGCTTCAATTCCAGAACGAAATATTTCGACGTTAAAGGCCCCGGCGAAGAACGACAGCGATATGGCGGCCCAGGCGAAACTTCCCAGTATCGGGGATTGACCGCCCCAATCGTTTTCGACCTTGGGCAGCACCGTACCTATGGCGAAATAGAAAAAATAGAGCTGTACCAGCGGTGGGGTGTTGCGAAAAAGTTGGATATATCCGTTGACGATACGGCGGGTCCATTTGAACGATGATCCCTGCAGCCATGCGCCTATCACACCAATAATGACAGAAAAGAACAGGCAGACCACTGACAACCAGATCGTGGTGAAGAAACCGTCGATCATGCGATTACGGTCATATCCGTCATAGATAAAAGGCAGATTAATGCCCGTCTCATCGTAGAGAACGCGAAACCAATCAAATACGAGATCCATGCCTGCTACCTCCCCCAAAAAGTGCGGAACAGGCGGTGCATATGGCGCCGCCTGTTCCGTGGTCTTATTTGTATTTGTCGTGCATCGCGGTGGCAAACGGCGTGTTTGTAACGCCCCATTTGGTCTCGAGTTCGAGGATGCGGCCTGATTTGTGCCAGTCGATGATCATCTCACTCATGAGGGATGCGAAACCGTCTTCGCCCAGTGCCACGGCCAGGCCCCAGGGTGCATCGTCAATCGTGGCAAGCGGCATCTCGTAATCGGCCCATTCCGGATCGTTGGTCTTGGCGACAATGGCACTGTCGTCATAAACAAACGCAGCGCAATTGCCCGCTTTCAACGCAGAGTACGCCTCAGCCGTGCCTTTGAACGCAACGATTTCGGCCCCGTAGTTCTGCGACGTGGCTTTGTTATAGAACGCGCCCTGAATGCCGCATACCGGCTTGCCGCGCAGATCTTCCCATTCTTTCAAACCGAGGCTTTTCAACGCCAGAATGTTGGTGCCGGATGAATAGTAATTCGGATCAACGATGTTCACTGCTTTGCGACGATCTTCGTTGTCGGTCATAGTTGCAATCATCAGGTCGATCTTGCCCTGTTCAAGAAACTGCATCCGGTTTGAACTAACAACAGGAACATATTCGATCTCAACACCAAGCTTGTCAGCCACGTCTTTAGCCAACTCAGGCTCGATCCCTATTATGGCACCGGATGAGTCGAGAAAGCCGTAGGGTTTGTAGTCGGCTTTAACGCCGACGATCAGCTTTCCGCGCTCTTTGATGGTGTCCAGCACGTCGGCGGTTGCCGCCGTCATGGCAAGCGTCGACACGACAAGCGCCGTCGCGAGTGTTTTGATGGACGTCAGTTTCATTATCTTTCTCCCCGGTGATTAATTTCAGGTTTGTTTCATGGTCGTTCAGATGCTGGTCGCCCTCCCTGCAAACTTGGCAGATCCGAGCGCACCATGCCGTGGCGGTAATTACTAACACTTCGAACAAATAGTTCGAGCAAATATTGTGGCTCACTCATGGGGGATTGTACACAGGTGCGTTGTTCGGATCGCCACTGTTATCCCAGAAATCGTTCTTGGTGCAGTAATTGCTTTTTAATCACTCATATCTTTGAGTTGCGAGGTGATCTGACGCCGACATCCGTACGAAATCGGGAAGGAAGGACAGCGGGAAGCGGATGTGCGACCAACTGATGGAAGGCCGGTCGTCTGGCGAGCTATTCGGGAAGGACGGCAGTTGCATTTTCGGGGCCTGACCTTTGATCGAGGTGCAGCTAAGGTCGGGTTGGATGCATTAGCCAATTCCGGCCGCCCACTTTGTGTCGTAATGCCGCGCTGGAAATTCCACAAAAACGGAAATTTACGCTTCGCGCAGCATCTTGGCCAGATGGTCGTCGGTAAAGCGGGCACAAACACCAACTTTTTGCGCATGCGCAATGACATTCTAGTGAAGATGTGGCTTCTGCTTGCCTTCAATCCACGTGCCGTCCAGTAAAAAACTGACAATCAGACAAAAAAGGAGAGAAATCCGTGATTGGCTATGCAACAATAGGTGTCAAAGACATCGAAAAAGCAAAGAAATTCTACTGTGATCTGTTTGATGCGACTGTACAGGTAGATATAGGCCGCCTGGCGATGATCGGTAAATCAACTGAGCAGCCGATGGTTGCTGTATGTGAACCTTTCAATGGAGAAGTTCCGAGTTGCGGCAACGGTTCAATGATTGCTTTCCCAGCGTCATCAAAAGAAGAAGTGGACGCTCTTTACAACAAAGCGATCACTTTGGGTGCGACATCTGAAGGTGAGCCCGGCCAACGTATCGAAGACGTTTTTTACGGTGCCTATGTGCGTGATGCAGACGGTCACAAACTGGCGTTCTACGTCTTTGGGTAAAGGTGATCGCCGGATTTCGGACCAGTTGTGAGGATGGATCGCATCACAAGATGAAGTGATCCAGAATGAAGAAACGCTAGACCCATTCGCCCGAGTTCAAGGCCCGCGTTGCGCTTGAAGGGATCCGCGAGGAGATGACGTCGGCGGAACTGTCCAAGAAGTATGGCGTCCACCCGACACAGATTGGCACCTGGAAACGTGCTGCGATAGAGAAAATGGCCTCGGCGTTTACGCGCCGGGGCCCGGTGCTAGACCACAGAGGTGGTCCTGCTTTTTCGACCAGTTTGCAGCCCTGTTAAGGTGGTATTGTCGGCGCTTAAAACGAACGCCGCCGATATCGCCGAAGCCGACGCATTGGGGGCGCTCCACGAGTTCGACACACTCTGGGCCCAACTCTTCCCCGCCGAGCAAGCCCGGATCGTTCAGCTCCTTGTCTGGCGCATCACGGTGACGGCCGCCGGGCTCGAGGTCGATATCCGGCGCGAAGGCATCGCCGGGGTCATCCGCGAGATGTTCGCCCCGCGCGAGATAGAGGCCGCCGAATGACCGATTCCAATGACACCATCCGCATTCTGATCCCTCTCAAGGTGCGGAAGAAAAATGGACGACCGAAGATCCTGCCGCCCGTCGAACATGGCCCGAGCACGGACGAGACACAGGATCCCCACATCCTGCGTGCCATCGGCCGCGCATGGAGCTGGCGTCGTCGCATGGAAGCGGGCGAGTTCGCCACAATTCAGGAACTGGCCGAAGCCGTCGGTCTGGCCGAACGACACGTCAGCCGACAGCTACGGCTTGCATACCTCGCGCCAGAGGTGCTGAAGCGGTTGACCTGCGATCGGGAGGCGTCGGCGGTCAGTCTTTACGATTTGTGTTTTCTGGCTGGGGAGACATGGCAGGAGCAGGCTGAGCGAACGTTTCGCTGACCTTCAATGAAAACTCGCCTGAAAGGACGTTGCCGTCAGCGAGACATGTGCGTCCAGCGGTGGATGCAGTTCGAACGCCTTCGGCTCACGCGCAAAGTTCCAAAGGCGGAATAGGGACCATTCCGAGCGCCGCTCCTCGGCAACAGCCAGTTCATTCCGGCTGATGTGGAAAGGCGTGCGCTCCCATCCGTTCGTCGTCTTCACCTCGATCAAGCGCGGGCATCCGTTCGGCGCGAAGCTGGCGATATCGTAGCCAGCACCATCGCCATCCTCCTCCGACACCCACCTGACCTTGCGCGCAAGATCGTCGCGACCCGCTGATTTGAGGGCTGCACGCTCGTGCTCCAAGACGCGCTCCTCACCGGCACGGCCAAGAGCGCGGTTTCGCTCGTCTCTCGCCGCGACATCGAACTTTCGTGCGATGTGCAGCATCTGCTCCAGCTCCTGTGGTGGTGGTTGGTTCGACAGTGTCGGCGGTGGCCCGATCCAGATCGGCCTTGCCTCCGCCAGGCCGGTCGGCGCTCCTGCACCCGAACGGCGGCCGAGCCACGCCGGGTTCAACGCCAGCCAGCGCGCCACGGCATCAACCAGCGTCATCTGGAAATTGAACGCTGGCTTGTAGCCCGGGATCCAGTCCTCACCGAGCCCCTTCAGCACGGCGCTGATGTTCTGGTGCTTGAACTCGACCGATCCCTCGGACCGATCTTTCAACAACGGCATAAGCGCCCGTCGATGCTCGGCCTTGTTGTAGCGGTGCCCAGCGATGTCATCGGCCAGCATCGCAAAGTAATCTGCGACGATCAGATCGTTTTCTTCGTCTGTCCAGGGCCCATTCGACATGCCGCCAGGCTATGAGCGGAAAGTCTCTTTGTCATCAGAGACTTCTCGTGATCGTTCGCACCAACACGCACAACCACGCCGCCTTCGGTTGTCTCTGTTCGCCCCCCTAGCGGTCAAATTCACCGCAACTGCGGCGCAGTCCATTCTCGCCAAGTCTCTGAAAAGACTAATATTTTCAATGCCGTCTTAATCTGGGTGCGGGGCGGATGGAAAGAGACGCGAGACGTTCGGAGACCGATTTTGGCCAAACTACCAGTCTCCGAAAGTCGGATGGCATCGCTAAACCCCTTTGAACCAAAAAGAAAAAAGGCCCCGTTAGGGACCTCATCTCGGGTTTGCGAATGGTTGGTGGCGGAGGGAACGCGACTGCGGTCGAACCTTCTCTAGCACCTAACTATTTGATTGTTGATGATTCTACATTCTGATCATCCCGAATTGCCTATCCTGTTGTCCTTCGCACGGAACACTTTCCAGATTGTTACGTCACGCCCCACAGCCGACATCAATACCATACTCTCATCTGAAGGTCATCGGCTGGAGCCGCTTCTATCTCGGCACAATTTTGGGCGACCACAACCGATACATCATTGCGTGGAAGTTCTGAACGCGATGAAATCCAAGGATGCGATCGTCACGCGGAACCTAGACTTGCTGGCCCAAAATTGCCATCAGGCAGCTGCCCTGCTGAAGCCACGTCTGCTCAACGATAATGGATCCAGTTACACCTCTGGGGAGATGGCGCATTGGCCGGAAAATAGACAATTTGGAATATGTTCGCGGTGCCCAGGTATCCTCCGCCAACCAAGAGCAAGATCGCACACTGGCACCAGACCTTTAAGAACCGCATCCTGCTAGAAAACTACCATCTGCCCGGAGATACCCAGCAGCAGATCGACGCCTTCGCCGCCCTTAACGGCGTTGCCGCGCTCGGTATACCTATCATTGATGCCGTCGGAAAAGGCCGTCCGGGGAAGAGCTAGCCCTAACATTCAACCAGTACGTACAACCGAGCGGTTCGGTGGGATTGACATCAGGATATGATTGATTGAACCGGCATGTACTATCATCTTGTATTATAATGCTGTCTCATGCAGCAATTCACAGTACCAATTGTCGGCATCCCGCCCTACACCTAGGAGCGATGTTTCGTCACCCACACCAAGCTGTATTTGCACTCCCGAACCGCATGCCTGTCACGTTTGTCTAATTCTAAAATCAGGTGAGCTGTCGCAAATGCCGCGATCGCGGCTGGCAAAATTTGCAGGGTTTACAGATACCCTATAGGGGCCGCTAAACTTGGTGTATATGTGAAACTTGCATCGTAGATCGCCAGAAATGTGCCGCCGAGCCGGAAGGTTAAAACGTAAAACCAACGCAGCAGTGGCCTCACCGATCACCTACTATTAGGCTCGAGAGTTGACCAATTTTGCTAGTAAAAGCGTTTTTTCTGCAATCTCGCCAACTTCCGGAAAACGTCGAGCTATATCCAGACGGATAGCTTCTCGGCCCACGGCCTCGGCTACGCCAGCATGCAAAGTTAAGTCCAACGGGGACGGCAAAAGGGCATGTTCCAAGCGCGGGTGGCTGGCGATCGCCCGCGCGCCTGCTAGGCACATGTCAAGGGAGATCCGGCTGGCACGTGTCTCCATCGCGCCCCGCATCAGACCGGGAAATGCCAGCACGTTGTTGCAATGATTAAGCCCATCAAACCGGCCTGTCGCAACCAAAGTTGCGCCAGCAGCTTCAGCTTCTTCTGGTTCGATCTCGGGTTCCGGGTTGGCCAATGCGAAAACTATGGGATCTTTGGCCATCGAACGCACCATCGCTCGGTTCACCAATCCTCTTGTCGACAGACCCACAAATGCGTCGGCCCCACGCATTGCCTCGGCCAGATTACCGCGCCGTCCCGCGGAATTGGTTCGCGCCGCGATCTCGCGCCAGTGAGGATACGCGCGCACGTCATCCACGTCGAGGATCCCGTACCGGTCAACCGCAATGATGTCACCGACCCCTAAAGCTGTCAGCATATGGATCGTCGCAGTTCCCGCCGCGCCGATCCCGTTGACAACAACGCGGCAATCTTCAACTTTGCGACCCGTGGCCGCAAGCGCGTTGATCATCGCCGCCGTAACCACAGTCGCCGTGCCGTATTGATCGTCATGTAGAATTGGCACGTCCATGCTGTCTTCCAGACGGCGGACCGCCTCGAAGCAGGCTGGCGCAGCGACATCCTCAAGGTTGATGCCAGCAAAGCTGGGTTCAAGGGCGCGCACCACCTCGCAGAAGCGATCTGGTGCGCGCGCGTCCAGACACAGCGGGACACAATCGATGCCCGCAAGCGCCTTGAACATGACAGCCTTGCCTTCCATCACTGGGATCGCCGCGCGCGGCCCCACGTCGCCAAGACCCAATACGGCGGTCCCATCGGTGACCAGCGCAATCATGTTGTCGCGTGCGGTCTGCTCTCCCAATGCCTCGGGATGTGCTATGACGTGGCGCACAACATGCCCGACGCCGGGGGTGTAGGCGACGGCCATCTCGGCAAGGCTTGAGACAGACACTTTCGGCATGATCTCGATCTTGCCATGCCCGGAATATACGTCGCGTCCAAAGGCCAGCGCCCGCTCGGCAAACGTCATCGGATTAACGGGGTCCCCTGCGCTCATGCTCGGACCAGTCGGTTGACGGTCGCGCGGGCGGCATCTTCGCCTTCACGCACGAGGATTTCATAAAGTGCGACTTGGCTGATCTGGGACCAAACGTAGTTCTTGAGTTGATTAAACGGGCGCCCTTTCAGATCAGCCCCTTTGATGCCCAGATCGTCTTCGGCGATACGGCGCAGGGCAGGTTCTGTATAAAGCTGCGCGCCACCCATGGCATATGGCCAGTTCATGTCGGCCAGATGGGTCACCCATTGCTCGGCGGGTTGCGGGGCCAGAACAGTCTTGCCACCGCGTTTTTCCAGCAGGCCATAGTCCACCGGATCGACCTGCGCCAATGTGGCTGCAGCCTTGATGAAATGCGCCACCCGGTCCAGCCCGGTCCAGTTTGCAACGACGTTGCGGCCATTCATACTTGCTTCCAGCATGCCCAACTGGTGCGCGGCCGCCATCGCCATGACGATACGGCTGTCAAATCGACGATACATCAATTCAGCGGTGACATAGATGCAATGCGCATGCCATGTGTCGTCATAGACAGTGCGCGGTTCTTCTGTCCAAGTTCCATCATCCTGCCACTGGTACAGCCAAACCTTGGGATATTCGTGGATCAGTAGCCCGGCGACAGAGACATCGCGATTGATTGGCACGCCGTAGACCTGACGATAGTTGGCGGTATACGCCTCGGCCATGCGGATGTTGTAGGCCACCGTCACGGCCAAGCCGCCGGGATGCGCGTTGTAGAAATCATTGTGGCTGGACGGGGCGGTCAGATAGGTCTGCGGATTCATGTGCCCTGACGGCCAGACGTGATCGGCGTCATCTTCGGCGTTGAAAAAACCCAGTCGCACCATTTCGGCAAACATGCGCGTGCGGTCGGCCTCGGTCGGATACAACTCGAGGAACGTAACCTTAGGCGCGGTTATGCACTCCTTCATCAGTTGGCGATATTCCTTGTTCTCGATCGACGACGCGGTCTGAAGCAGTTCGTTGTAAGTGCCCATGACCAGCCTCGATGCACGGGCCATATCCTCGGGCGACATCGCAACGATGTCTTCCATGCATCGCGTCTCGACCAGATCCATGTCCGCCGAAAAGGCTTCGTAGGCGAACTTGCCCGGCATTGCGCCGTTCTTGCCGCAGGCTCCACAAACACACATGATGTATCTCCTTGTTTTGCTTATTTATGTCTACGATGTTACAATTGGTTAAGCCTGCAGGAACAGCCCAGTCGCACGATCCAAGATATGCTCACTACGCGGCGTGCAGCCGAACCATGCAGAGCCTTCCACAGCGACCGGGTCGTCCGAACGGGTGCGAACCTTTAATTGCGCCCCCCCGGCAGCGGCCCCGGCCAGCCTTATGTCCAGCACATTGTGGCTGCCCAACCTTTCGACCCAAAGCACTTCACCTCGCAATGGTGTATCCTGCGTTTGCACAGGCGAGGCGACAATGTTTTCAGGTCTTATCCCGATGGCGGCCTGGGTGGGGCGTGCGCCAGTAGGGCGTCCCGCCACAGAAACTTGAAAACCATCACCCCGCGCTGTCAGCTTGCCGTCTGCTTCCTCTAGCGTCGCGGGAAGTAAGTTCATTGGAGGCGACCCTAAGAAAGACGCGACAAACGCGGTCTTTGGTTTGCTATAAAGTTCGTCAGGCGTGCCTATCTGTTCAAACCGACCGGCATTTAGCACTCCGATGCGGTCAGACAGCGACATCGCCTCGACTTGATCATGCGTCACATAAAGAATCGGTTGGCCCGTATCACGGTAGATCGCCTTGAACGCCAACCGCAAGGCGATGCGGATGCGCGCATCAAGATTGGTCAGTGGCTCGTCCAGCATCAGCAGGTCCGACGGTGCCGCCAATGCACGTCCGATGGCCACGCGTTGTTGTTCACCACCCGAAAACGTGCGCGGGAGCCTGTCAAGGACATGGCCGACTTTCAGCAGGGCCGCGACCTCCTCCACCCGATCATGGATCGCTGCGTTCGACGCCCCTGCCCTTCGCAAGGCAAAACCAATATTCTCCCGACCACTCAACGTCGGGAACAGCGCAATGTTCTGAAACAACAAGCTGACATTACGCGTACGCGGCTCAAAATGGGTAATGTAGCGCCCAGCCAATTGGATCCGCCCATGCGTCGGGCGTTCCAATCCTGCGATGGTTTTTAACAGCGTCGATTTGCCAGCGTTCGTTGGCCCGACCACGCTAAGGAATTCGCCCGGCTTTAGATCAAGGCCAACACCATCAAGTGCAGTGACACCGTCGAAATCGACCGACACATCGTCCAGCGAGAGCCAACTCATGACGTAGCCCTCCGCAAAACGTCAGCTTTGGGATAGGCCGCACGGGGCATGACGCGCCCTGTACTTGGCTGAATTAGGTGTAGCCGGTCCGCATCCAACGCAAGGCGGACCTTATCCCCCACTTTCACTGGTCCCGGAGGAACTGCGACGCCGATGACGCCCTCACCAAAACTGCAATAAACGATATGCTCGGCTCCGTGATTTTCGACCAATTGCACAACGGTTTCAACGTCGTGCCCATTGTTTACGTCAAGCCTATCATCAAATCGAATAAACAAATCATGCGGGCGGATACCCAGAAGATATTCGCCTTCGTCCACATCCATCTGGCCTATGGGGATAGCGCCGTGCAACGCGGTGCTGACACTTACTTCCGCTCCATCGCGGCGCACATCGCAGGGGATGACATTCATCGGCGGATCCCCGATGAATTCAGCCACAAACCGCGTCGCCGGTTGATGATATATTTCATCCGGCGACCCTATTTGTTCGATAACACCATTGTGCATGACGGCGATACGGTCCGACATCGCCATCGCCTCGACCTGATCGTGGGTGACGTAAAGAACCGTCTGTTGCAGTTGCTTTTGCAACAACTTCAGTTCGCTACGCAGCGACATTCTCAAGGCCGCGTCCAGGTTCGACATCGGTTCGTCCAACAATAACAGCTTGGGCTCGGTCACCAGCACACGCGCAAGGGCGACGCGTTGCATCTCGCTCATGTTCAAACTGCCTCCGCGCCGGTGCATGATGTCAGTGAGGCCCAATTGTGCCGCAACAGCATCGACGCGTCCTTTGCGATCCCGCCGCGGCACGCGTTGAGCTTCTAATCCGAAAGACAGATTGCTTGCCACAGTGAGACGCGAAAATACGGCGTAATCTTGAAAAACCAGCCCGATTCTGCGTTTACCCGGTGACAAATCGTTGATGCGGACGCCGTCGACTTTGACATCACCGGATGTCGGCGCCTCAAACCCGGCGATAATCGCCAGCGTCGTGGATTTGCCGCAACCCGACGGTCCCAGGAGCGATACGAATTCACCGGGCGCCAATGCAAGGTCCATGCCCCTCACCGCCTGCGTTTCTCCAAAGTTTTTGGTTAGCGCGTCCAACTGCAATCTAGGAATATTCCCCGTCATTGTTTGACCGCTCCGAAAGTAAGGCCGCGCACCAGATGTTTCTGAATGATGTAGCCAAAGAAAATGACAGGAAGTGTCGAGATCGCGCCCATCGCTGCCTGCACACCATAAAGCTTGCCTGAAGAGGCCGAGACATAGTTGGCAACCTGAAGCGTGACGGTCGTCACGTTGCCCGAAGTCAGCACCAGCGCAAACAGGAATTCAGACCAGTTGAGAATGAAGATGAACAACGCAGTAGCCAGAATACCACCCTTCGCCAGCGGCAATGTGATGCGGGTGAACGCCTCAAGTTGGGTCATCCCATGAACCATGGCAGCGCCTTCCAATTCGGCCGGGGTCTCTTCGATAAAGGACCGGATCATCCAGATCGAAAATGGCAGGGTAAACGCGGTGTAGGCCAAGATGAGTCCGATGTAGGTATCGCTAAGCCGCAACACCGAAAACAGGGCGACAATGGGCACCACGACCGCAATCGGTGGCATCATCCGCACCGTCAGGAACTGAAAGGGGTAATTCTCGCCTCCGGTGCGGTAGCGCACGATCGAATAGGCCGCTAGTGTGCCGAACGTTACCGACAGCACCGTTGCGCAAGTCGATATGATCGCGCTGTCCTGAAACGCCTTCCACGCACTGCCCGACACTTTGTAATCCAGTGATCCAGCTTGATCCGCCGCATACGCCCGCGCCGCCTCTGGGAAGAACACGATACGATAGTTTTGCAGCGTCGGATTGTCGGTCAACCAGACAGGTGGCCACGCGGCCCATTCCTCGAAAGGTTTCAGGGAGGTGGCGAACAACCAGTAAATGGGAAAGAACGCAAATAGCATGGCCAGAATGACCGCGCATCGCTTTAGTGCGGTCGTCATAAAGCTGCGATCCATTACGAATACCTCTTGAGTGAGCGCGACATTGCAAGGCAAATCGAAACAACCAACACTAACACGATCAGCGCAGCGGCAGCGATATAACCCATGCGGAAATAGACGAACGCGCCGTTGTACATGTACATCGAGATCGTCTCAGTCGCGCCGCCGGGCTGTCCACGTGTCAGGATGTAGACCGGATCGAATATCTTGAACGTCTCGATAGACCGTATAAGCACCGCGATGCCGATCACCGGGGACAGCAGCGGCAGCATGATGCGCCGAAAGATGCGGGCCGGAGACGCGCCCAGCGCGATGGCGGCGCGAACCTGATTTTGTGGCAGGCTCATCAGCCCGGTCAGAACCATCAGGAACATCAAGGGCGTCCACTGCCAGATTTCACACAGCATGATCGGCACCATCGCCCCGGTCGGATGCGACAGCCACGAGAATTGAAACGGTTCGCCAGTGACGATGCTGATCAGGTGATTGATCGGCCCGAGGTCGTTGAACAACATGAAAAACGCGTTGGCCGCATCAACCGGAATGATCATCATTGGCAGGATGATGATCGACACCGCTACGCGTTTCCACCACCATTCTTCGACGAACAATAGCGCCAGGCCCAAAGCCAGCGCCAGTTCAATCACTATACAGACAGCGACCACGAACAGCGTCCGCCAGACCGCGTTGGTAAACCGTTCGTCATACCAAAGATCCACGAAGTTCCAGAACCAGATCATATCGGCCTGCCACCAAGGCACGCCTTGCGTTGGCTGCCAGTCGGTCAGCGCAAGCCACAGCACGATCAGCGTGGGGACAACGACTACGGCCATTACGGTCAATTGCGCTGGTAGGACCAGCGCAACATTGAACGGGATCAGGCGGCGACGCGAGGCAGGCGGGGCGATAGTATCGTCGCCGCCTGTCTGATTTTTGACGTCTTCGCTCACTTCAGACGGTCCCGCACGTCAGAAGGGTATTTGGATTTCAGGAACAACCACTGTTCCTGCTGACTGTCCCGACCCATGCGCCGGTTGATACGTGTCCAGGCCGAAGCGCAATCAGACAGTGCCTTGGCTGCGGTCTTGGTGCCACTGTCGGCGGCGGCGATCGCAACGCGCAACTCATCAAAATATTCGCCCTGCCCTTTCAGATAGAGATCCGGGATCGAGTCTTTCATCGACGCGCGATGTGCTTCAAGGAACGATGCGCTGTAGGTATCGCTGATCGACTGGTCACTGTAATGCGCAGGACGCGTCGGATCAAAGTAACCTGCCGGATCGCGTACTGCGATAGTGGACATTGCGGGCGAACATGCAAACAGCGAAAAGAGATATGCGATCTCCGGCTCTGTCGACTGGGCGTTGACGACATAATTCCAACCCCAGTTGAAATAGGGCGTGCGCAACAGTTGTCCGTCAACCATACCGCCGGGCATGTTGCCGAATGCCATCTGGTCTTTCATCTTGGACTTGTCGCTGTGGAGGTATTTCTGAGTTCCGCCCCAACCGATATTCGCAAACTTGTCGCCCTCGCCGTAAGCTTCGAAATTCTCAAACAGGCCGTTTGTCCGGGCACCGGGGTACTGATGCTTGGAGGCCGCGATCAACTCTTCCAGCGCGGCGACACCGGCGTCGTTGTCGATCTGTGGCGTCATGTCATCCGCAAAGGGATAGAAGCCTTTGGCGTGGAAACGTCCCCACCACTCCCATGCTATGAAATATTGGGTGCGGAACAATGCTCCACCGTATTTGCCTTCGTCCGGCCTGTGGAACCAGGCCATCATCGCGTCCAGTTCTTCCCATGTTTCGGGAACTTGCAGCGTCATGCCTGTGGCATCTGCGAAACCTTTTTGCTCCGCCTCGTCCTCCAGCCACGCCTTGTTGTAGAACATCAGATAGGTGTCGCCATCCGTCTGGTACCCATAGAGTGATCCCTTGTAGTAATCGCCGACCGTAAAGAGGGAATCGGTTTGGTAATCGGCTGGCTGGTGCTTTTTCGCATACTCGTCCAGATTGACCAGAATACCGGATTCCACCATGTCGGGCACACCGAAAGTGGCGGGCAAAGCCAGATCAAACGCGCCAGATTTGGACACGGCCTCCAGCAGGACCTTCTGGTTGATTTCACCCATCGGCACCTCGACATAGTCAAAGTTTATCCCCGTGGCCTTGGTGAACTCATCAGCCACCGGTTTGACGTTGCCGAGCGAGCCTGACGGTTGAAGAATGGTCAGTGTGATGCTCCGTCCGCCCGCCAGTTCTTTGGCAGTCGCGGCTGCATATTCATGGACGTTTGCAAGGTCCGCGCCCTGCGCCTGCGCCCTGCCGATCAGCATCGGCGAAACCGAATAAGCCGCCAGCGTTGCAGCCGAACCCTTGAGCAATGTCCGCCTGTTCAGGCGTGATCCAAAATCTGTCATGTGTATTTCCTCCCATTACTTATTTGATTATGCCGCCTTTAGAGCGGTCCTGTCCGATCAGCACAGCACCGACAACGACGGCACCTTTGATAATCATCTGCGTGTATTGGTTGACCCCCATCAGGTTCAGTCCGTTATCCAACAGCGCGATAATGGCGACCCCAATTAGCGTGCGATGGACCCCGCCGATCCCCCCAGACAGCGAGGTCCCGCCAACCACGATGGCAGCAAGTGTATTCAACAGCAGGTCTTGACCCAGCGTGGGACCCGCCGCGCCCAAACGGGCAACCGCCAATGACCCAGCAAGACCCGCCGTCATTCCCGAAAGCGCGAAGGCATAGATTTTGTAACGCGTCACCGGCAGCCCCGCCGTCCGCGCCACGGCTTCGCCTCCGCCGATGTAATACATGTAACGTCCAAACCGCGTGTACCGCCCAGCCATCGCCATGATGGCCCATGCCCCCAACGCGAAGAGTGCGATGTTAGGAACGGCGGGGATCAGCTGCCCGATTGCCAGGTTTTCGAACGACGTCGAGGAAAAGCGCAGCGCGCGCCCTTCAAGGATTTGCCATGCGATGCCGGTGAAAATCGACAAAGTACCCAGCGTGACGACAAACGACGGGATGCGTCCGATGGCGTAAATTGCGCCGTTGGCCGCGCCCAGAATGGCACCCGTTCCCATACCGATCAGAATGGCCGCCGTCCCGACATCCAGAATGTTTAGCGCCTTGACCGTCACCGCACCGACCAACAACAGGATGGCCCCAACCGACAGGTCGATCCCCCCCATCAGCACCACAAAGGACGCGCCCAGACAGGCCAGCAAAAGCGTGCTGGCCTGACCCAGAATGCCCGTCATGTTGCGCATTGATAGAAACGCATCCGACGCAACCGAAAAGAAGATGACCAACCCGATGACCACGCTAATCGGCAGCCACAGCCCCGACCGTAAGTCGATAGAACGCAGCCCCGTCTGCGGGCCGTTTTTTTCTGTCGTCGCAATAGGCTCACCACTCATGCGGACAGCCTTTCATCCGCAACATGGCTACCGGGATCCACCAGCATGGCACGGACCAGCGCCTGTTCCCCCGGCTTGGCATCTGCCGGTGCAGGCAGGATACTGGTGACGCGCCCGTGACGCATAATGGCGATGCGGTTCGACATTCCAATCAGCTCCAGAAGTTCGTCGGTGATCAGCACAATCGCGACCCCGGTATCGGTCAGTTCCCGTATCAGCGCGTAAATTTCGCCCTTGGCACCGGCATCGACGCCGCGTGTCGGGTTGTCGAGGATCAGCACGCGCAGGTCACGTGCCAGCCACCGAGCCAGAACCACCTTTTGCTGATTGCCGCCCGACAGGCGGTCACAGCGTGCGTCCGGCCCGTCAGCCTTGACCCCCATGCGGTCGATCATCTGCGATCCCGTCTCGCGCTCTTTTTGGTGACGCCAAAGACCTGCCTTGGTCGAAAACAGATCGCCACTGGGCAAGGTGATGTTCCATGCCACTGATTGCGCGACGATCATGCCTTCGACCAACCGTTCGGCGGGAATATAGCCGACGCCGTTGGCAACCAGTTCACCTATAACGGGGCGCTCCCACGGGCCACCGTGCAGGGACACCTCGCCAAGCGCTGGCACCTCGACACCGGCCAGGCCTTTGCCCAGTTCCGTCTTGCCACTTTCCAGTAATCCGCCAATGCCCAGCACTTCGCCCGGCGCGACGGAAAAGCCGATATCCCAATATGCTCCGGGGCGGGTCAGGCCACGAGCGGCCAATGCAGGGCTGCCGCATTGTTCGGCCTCCAACCCATCGCGCTGGAGATCCTCGCGGTAGTATTGGCGATCCCTTTCGCGGCCCACCATCAGGCGGTGCAACTCATGTTCGTCAGCCTCGGAAGGGCCCACTGACGCCACACGATGGCCATCCTTCAGCACGACAATTTCATCTGACAATCGCAGCACTTCGCCCAGCCGATGTGACACCAACAGAAGGCTTCCGGTTTTTCGTGTGCGTTCAACCAGACTTAGAAAAATCTCTTCATCGCCACGCTCAAGCGAGGCGGTTGGCTCGTCCAGCAATACGATAGGGTCGTCTATGCCGAACAGCATCGGAGGGCCAAGACAGGCGCGAATGATCTCAACCAACTGACGCTGTGAAAAGTTAAGGTCGGACGTAGATTTGCGCACGTCCAATGCCAGACCAGCCTCACGCATCATCGCGTCCGCGACCTCAATCATACGGCGACGGTTCAGCATGAAACCGCCCCACAGATAATCGGCATCTGTTCCCAACAAAAGGTTCTCAAAGACCGGCACCGGCCCAATCAATGCTTGTTCCTGAAACACGCGCGCAACGCCCAACGCGCGCGCGTGTGAGAATCCCAAGGGCAGGGCACCGCGCCCCGGCAGATCGACAGAACCACGATCAGGGGCCAAAAGCCCTGAAAGGATGTTCAATAGCGTCGATTTTCCCGCACCGTTCTCGCCCACCAGCCCAAGAACACGTCCTGCCGACATATCCAGATCGACATCGAACAATGCAATACTTTCGCCAAAAGACTTCGTCAGGCCTCGCGCGGCGAGAACGGTCCGGTCCAGCGTCTCTGGACCGGATGCATGTGCCATTTTATGGGCAGAGCATGTCATGGGTGTCGCCCCTTGCATGTGCCGTTACAGGTTCGGCGACGGGCCGAAGAAGGGAATTTTATGATGCGCGGCGTATTCCACCGCGACCTTTTCGGCCTCACCAGATTCACGTGCATCGGTGTAGGCTTGAGGAACGGTCCAACCGCCGGGTTTGTCTATTCCACCCCATTCCAGTTCGATGTCCATCGGGAACAGCTCGGCTTGCGGGTCCCAGTCATCGGGGTGCAGAACCTTGGACATACGTTTGTAATCAAACGGTTCGACATCACCGTTGTCGACATACCGCGCGAGATACACGTCGATATTGTCTTTGGTCATTGCCACCGAACGCCAGCTCATCATCCGCTCAGAGGCACGCGGCTGCCAGCCATTCATCACATCGTACAACCGCGTGGTCAGCAGCGCGCCCATATATTGCGGCACGTTGGCGCTGGTCGCCAAAAGCCGCCCATTGCGGATCATTTCAGCACCGCCCGAGGTTCCGTCAGCACCACATACGAAGACGTCTTCACCCGCACGCAGCCCGGCCGCGCGAAGTGCCGCGATGCAACCATCAGCGATGTCGTCATTCTGGGCAATGACGCCGCGCAGATCGGGATAACGTGCCAGCAGATCTTCCATCGCCTTCTGGCTGTCTTCGCGGTTCCACTTACCTGGCAATTCGCCAGCCAGCGAAATATCCGAAAAGTCCGCAATTGCCGCGTCCCGCCCACGTGAACGGATCATGTCGGTCGAGTTGCCTTCGACACCAGTGACGCCGACAACCTGACCACCGCCAAACGCCTCCATCACCGCCTCACAGACTGCGGTAGTAACATCTCGGTGGGCTGAAAATTCCTCGGGAACGGCATAAAGCGTCCAGTAATCACCGGCTTCGTAAGGAGTATACCACGGCAGCGTGCCCCAGGTATTGGCGAACCAGATTTGATTTTCATTAGCTAGTTCCGCGATCCGTTTAATCGACCCGCCGCCGGGTGCGTGCAGCATGACGGCGTTAGTTCCGGCAGTGATCTGCTGCTCGAACTGGTCCAACTGCCGTCCGCTGTCCAACTGCCCGTCCAGTGCGGTGTGCGACATGCCCAGCGCCTTGGCGGCACCTTGCGCGCCTGCATCCGCATTGGCGACGTACTCTAGGCGCAGCGTCATCATCAGGTTGGCCATCTTGCCCCCGGTATCGGCCATGGCCACACCCGGCAGCCCCATGGCCGACGCCCCCGCCATTGCGGCGATGCCCGCCGTCGAAAAAGCCAGAAACTCGCGCCGCGACACACCCTCAAGGCCAGCGGCATCCATGTGCCGGTCAATCACACGGTGGTCGGAAAAATCAGGAACCAGCACCCCTCTGCCGACACCGGATTGTTTGGAAAGTCCTTTGCGATTAGTCATGTCGTCCTCCCTAGGTGGCGATCCTCGTAATCGGGATCAGCTCCACTTTGCCTCTCGGCGTTTTTCGAATTCCTCAGCGGCCCAGTTACGGCCCGCTTTCGTCGCTGTAAATTTGACCAGTCCGTCCTCCATCACCCGTTCGGCGCGGCCCTGTTCAACCTGCCAGACCAGATGCGTCTGGATACAGCATTCGGCGTAGCACCGACGCATGCCGATGCCGGTGGACACCGGGTAATCCAACTCGGTTTTCACAGGCATAACTTCAGGCACCAGATCTAGGATGGTGACCGGGCGATCCATCCGGGCAACGACGTAAAGGATACGAAACTCTATGTCATCCTGCTGACGCAGCATATGGGTCAATCGCCGCAAGGAACTTTCTGGCGAATACGCAGACAGCCCGTGCCCTTCGAGCAAGAGTTGCGGCGCGATTGTGACACAACGTTCGACCGATTTTCGGTGCGCCTTGGCATCACCGATTGGATAAGGCCCCAGCGGAGTGGGATAGTGCATAATATCGGCCGCATAGAGCGAACCTGTGTGGGGGTTATAGACCCCGACCTGACCGGGGCAATGGCCGGGCAGATGGATGATTTCCAGCTTCAGGCCGCCAACTTCAAGAATGTCACCATCCGCCACGGTCACATCGACCTCGACCGGCCTGTTCCAATGACGTTTTACAACCTCGGGGTCCGACAGGCCCAGGCTTTCACCTTCGGCAAGATTGAAATCGCGCAACACCTCCTCGGGTGTCATCCCGAACCGTTCGACATTTTCGGCCTTGGTCACCAACATCGGGTTTTCGATGACGGGTTTATCCAGTGTATGCGCAACAACTTCGGCGCCATACCTTTCCTTCAGGATCGACGCATTGCCGGTGTGGTCATAGTGGAAATGCGTGATCAGAATATAGCGCAGGTCGTTCTTTTCTGCGTCCAGCTTGTCTATCAGGAACTGGCCCATGCCGTTGTCATGGTCTTCGGTCGTCCAGTTGCCGGTGTCGATCAGGATGTTTTCGCCTGCCCCCCGGATCAGGTAGACTCCGGATTGAACATATCCGTCCAACTCATCGTCGGCCCAAGGTCCATGAACGCCCGGTATGCCCCACCCGTCCGGTGTTTCTGCGAAGAAAAAGATCATGGATTTGCCCCCTGATCCTTGCCGTCCGCCCTGTTGTTGTCCTGCTCGTAACGCGTCTCGCGGGCGTCACAGGTCAATGCATGTGCTTGCATGTCTTCAATCCGGCAGAGCCGCCCCAAGGGCCCTGCCATTTTGTAACTGGCCGCGCGGCTCAGACGTTGCCATGTTACGGTTTTGATGAATTTTCCGACGGACAGCCCGCCAGTGTATCGGGCAGCACCACCCGTTGGTAGCGTATGGTTTGTGCCGATACCCTTATCACCGTAGGCAACGGTCGCTTCCGGGCCAACAAAAGCGCTGCCATAGTTGCGCAACCGATCTAGGTACCAATCGTCACGGATCGTTTGGATCTCAAGATGTTCAGGTGCGTAGGCATCTACGAGTGCGCAGGCTTCCTCTGGTGACTCGGCGACAACAATCTCGCCATACGCATCCCACGATGTGCGCGCCAACTCGGCCGTTGGCAAAGTCTTTAACTGGCGCTCGACCTCGATCAGAACGGCGCGCCCAATCGCCTCGGATGTGGTGACCAGCCATGCAGGACTGTCCGGCCCATGCTCGGCCTGGCCGAGCAGATCGGTCGCAACAAGGCTGGCATCTGCCGCCTCGTCACACAGGATTAGAATTTCCGTAGGACCAGCGGGAATATCGATACCAACCGTGCCGAACAGTTGACGTTTAGCTTCTGCAACGAACGCATTTCCCGGACCAGTGATAATGTCGACAGCCGACATACCAACCCGCCCAAATGCCATCGACGCCATGGCCTGAACACCGCCAATACAATAGATTTCATCTGCACCTGCCGCATGCAATGCATACAACGTGTAAGGATACATTCCGTCCTCGCCAGGACGCGGTGGCGCGCATCCTGTGACGTGCTCAACCCCTGCCACCTTGGCCGTTCCGACGCTCATTCCAGCGGCTGCAACCAACGGGTATCTACCGCCCGGCACATAGCACCCTGCCCGGCTGATCGGGATCTGCTTTTGACCCAAGGTCACACCTGGCGATACCTCGGCATGGAACTCGACCAGTGCGTCACGTTGACGTTTGGCAAATTCCTGAACGTTGCGCAGGCTGAATGCAAAATCATCCTTGAACGTTTCAGGCAGTCGCGACGCCGTTTCACGTATCTTATCTTCGGTGACGCGAAAATCTTTACTGTCCCACTGGTCCAGCTTTGAGGCGTAATGTTGGACCGCTGAATCGCCCTCGCTTCGGATTCTGGAAATCATCGTCCGGACCGTATCCTCAACATTTGTCAGGTCTTTCGGCTCACGGGGCGGGGCTGTTTTTAAGTGGAATGACATGAACACTCTCAAGTTTTGTAACCGGTTACAAAAAGCATGCATACTCTGCCTCAACCTGTCAAGACCGTAGTCAACCGGGCTCGGTAGATGTATTGATTCGATTTATCGTAGACTCGAAAACAGAAGCGCTGAACGTTGCGGGCACGTATTCCCGCACCGAAGGCACTTGCATTTGAGGTGCTTCATGGCCAATTCTAGCGACTTCCCGGCTAAAGCCAGAACCATTCGCGAGATCGCACTCGCAGCAGGCGTTTCGATAGCGACGGTTTCGCGCGTAATGAATAATCCTGGCACCGTAAAAAAAGAGAAACGTGAGTTAGTTCAGAAGGTTATCGCACAGAACGACTATGTACATGATGGCCGTGCCAGGGCCCTATCCAGCGGCCGTACCCTCACAATCGGACTAGTCATCCCGACAATCACAAACTCGATCTACGCTTCATCTACGCAGGCAATTCAACGCCTAGCCCAGGCCGAGGGCTACTCTGTCATTTTGGTAGTTAGTGACTTTGATTTGGATAAAGAACGCAAACTGATTCAACGTCTGGCCGAGAGGCGAGTCGATGGAGTGATCTTGACCGGTGGCGATCATCACCCCGACCTTTACCGAATGTTGGAACGCAACCAAATTCCATTTACCCTGACTTGGAAGATGGCAGAAACGGTGCACGTCCCGTCTGTTACTTTCGACAATTACGCCGCCGGAAGACTGGCCATGAAGCAGTTGATCGACTTTGGTCACCGAGATATCGGCCTGATCTGCGGGCGTACAAAAGTCAATGATCGTGCAATGAAACGGAGGCAAGCGTACCTTGATGCTTTGGCGGAAATTGACGTAGAGGCAGACTCTAAGCGAATGTTTGAAGGCGACTTTGAATTCACCGATGGTCAGGCAGCGATGCACTTTATGCTGGCTCATTCCCCTGCCCCAACTGCCGTTTTTGCCGCGAACGACATTTTGGCCATCGGTGCCATGGCCACCTGCCGCGAAGTTGGGCTGAAGGTACCGGAAGACATCTCGATCATGGGATTCGACGATCTGCCAATTGCGCAGTTCTGCCACCCTAAATTGTCCACGATCCACGTCCCAGCCAAGAAAATGGGCGAAATTGCAGCGCGCCAGTTGATACGAAGAATTAACGGTGAGGAGGAAATAGTATCAAATGTTCTTCCCGTGTCGATTGTCATGAGAGAAAGCGTTGCGAAAGCAAGATCAGCATAAGGTCTTTGAACCCTGCGCCATGCATCTATTGCATTGGAGCGGCCCCATGAGAGGTTGGCAAGGGTCTAGGACATTGCCTCTTACGTTGCACTCATCACGACGACGAAAAAAATCTGGAAACTTTCGCCAACGCCTCGCCCCCCCCTCACGCCAGCCACTCCTCAAGCTCGGCGAATGGGTTCGGGGCCGCCTCGCTCATGCCCACCACACGGGTCCGCGCGGATGGCGTCAGCCCGAACTCTGCAGCATAGCGCACCATATCTGCCATCGCCTTGTTTGCAGCCCCAACCAGCGGGTTCTGGATCAGGTTGCCACGCTTGGTCTTGACGATCAGCCCGTCGGTCACAGCATCCCGCGCGGCCATGCGCGCCAGCGCCGTCTCTGCCGCGTTCCACCGACCATACGCCTGGCAATAGGCAGCCAAAGCGCCGCGATCGAGATGGGTCAGTATCCCCAGTGCCATCAGCTCAACGGCGACACGATCCCATTCCGCGCGTGCGGCATCGGTCAGATGCTCCGGCGCATCGGGCCGCGCCACATCCGGCTGCGGCTCATGCGGATTGAGCCGGTGGGCGCGCGCGGTTCCGGTCAGCAGCTTGAGTTTGGTAGGCTTCGTCTTTGGTCCTCGTGGTGGCATTCTGCGCCTCCAATCTTGATTCAGTCCATCCGACCTCCGGTTGGAATTATGGCCGTGTAAAAATCTTTCTGACCCCGCCGGTCCCCGCTCTCACCTCGCAGAGTTTGACCCGCCCCCCCCCGGCATCGGTCAGATCACGAGCCACGGATGCATCGTCTGCCTGCGTCGCGCCGATGCGCTCTGCCATTCGGTCGAGGTGGGTCTGTATGCGTTCTCTGGCGCTGGAGAGGGCGATCGGGCCACCTTGCGGCCCGGAATGTTCGACGGCAGCAGTTTCCCGCCAACCCGCCTGCGTCTTGAGATAGAAGATGGAGGAGGCCGTGTCCCCCGACCTGGCTTTCTGCAAGAGCCCGTTGGCGACATGCGCGATCGCCTTGGCCTTGCCCTTTTTATAGCGTGCAACAACCTCCTCGTCCCGCTCGCAGATCGCCCGGAAAGTGTTGCGGGCAATTCCGAAGTAGTCAGCAATCTGCTCCTGGCTCAGCAAGGCGGCCAGGGTCTCCACCTCCTGGCATTGTGTTTCGGTAAGGGTGATCGGTGGCCGTCCCATCAGCGGACCAGCCAGACGAAGAAACGGCGCAGGACATAACTGCGCAGGAACGACACGGCGGTGAACACGCCGCTCAGCGCCAGGTTCTGCCAGAGCATGACCTGCATCCCAAGCACCGGAAACACCAGCGCCTGCGTGATCAGGGCAATCATCCAGCCGAGGATCACGTTGGTTGCGGCCTCGATCGCCGACAGGGATCGGCTCTGCGTCATGCCGTCCCCCGTTCGCCAGCGGCATCCGCGAAGGTCAGGTCAGTTTCCGCCAGCCGCGCCTGTTGTCCGGTGAAGATCTGCCAGCGCTGGACCGCGACGTCGACATAGGCCGGATCGAGTTCCATGGCATGGCAGACCCGCCCGCAGCTCTCGGCCGCGATGATCGCTGTTCCGGATCCCGCGAAGGGTTCATACACCGCCTGCCCCTGGCTGGAATTGTTCAGGATCGGCCGTCGCATGCACTCCACCGGCTTTTGCGTGCCGTGCACCGTCGTCGCGTCCTGATCCCGGTTCGGGATCGTCCAGAGCGTGGTCTGCGTGCGATCTCCGGACCAGTGTCCTTTGCCGCGCACCGCGTACCAGCAAGGCTCGTGTTGCCAATGATAATGCCCACGACTCAGCACCAGCCGGTCCTTCGCCCAGATGATCTGCGACCGGATATCAAACCCGCTGGCCTGCAGGCTCTCGGCCACGGTGCTTGCGTGCAGCGCGCCGTGCCAGACATAACCCACGTCGCCGGGAAACAACGCCCAGGCCTCGCGCCAGTCGGCGCGGTCGTCATTCAGCACCTTGCCGGTGCGTTTGGTCTCCGAGGCCCCTGCCCGGTTACGCCAGTCCGGGTCGTACATCACGCCGTAGGGCGGATCGGTGACCATGAGATGCGGTGTAACGCCGTTCAGCAGCAGTGCGACAGCCGCCTCATCCGTGGCGTCCCCGCACAGCAGGCGATGCGCACCGAGTTGCCAGAGATCGCCCGGGCGCGAGACCGGCGCGTCCGGCACTTCGGGGGTTGCTTCCTCTTTCGGATCAGCCGCGTCATGGGCCAGCAGCGCATCCAGCTCCGCCCCCTCAAAGCCAATATCGCCCAGATCAATCCCCAACTCCGAGAGGTCCGCCAGTTCCAGCCCCAGCAACTCCCGGTCCCAGCCCGCCTGCTCGGCCAAGCGGTTGTCCGCAAGAATATAGGCCCGCTTCTGCGCCTCGCTGAGATGCGACAGCGAAATCACCGGCACCCTTTCCAGACCGAGCTTGCGCGCCGCCAGAACCCGGCCATGTCCTGCGATGATGCCGCTCTTCGCATCTACCAGCACCGGATTGTTGAAACCGAACTCCCGGATCGACCCCGCGATCTTCGCCAGCTGCGTATCGCTGTGGGTCCTGGCATTGCGCGCGAACGGCACGAGATCCGAGACCAGGTACATCTCGACCGTGCGTGCCCCGACCGTTTCTTGGTCTACCGTCCGATTGTGGGATTTTGCCGCCATGACCCCGCCCTGTGCAATGAAACCTGCCGTGAGGGCATTATACCAAACCACTCAAGCCATTGTAATATTGACAATATATGACAAATTCCGCCATTTACCGCCATCTAGACCGGCGCGCGACAACTTGGCCAACGCAAGAACCATGCGGCCTGACGCATGACACCGCAATGTTCAGGCTCAGCCGAACCCCAAGCGCCCGACGCGTTCGAGGTAAATGGTCCGGTGCAGCGCAATCGCAACCGATTTCCAGGAGCCAGACTTCGCTTGCCGAATGTCGACAGTGCGGGACCTTTCGGCCATTCGCTGCGGGCTCAAAATCTCGGGTGATGCTGACGCAGCATTCGTTGATGACGGCGGAAGGACTAAGCCGCTCCGCGGCATTGGCACCCGGTTTCGGCGTCGGGGCGCATTTCAGCTTTTTTCTTTGTTGCAGGTCCTTCCGGGCTGACGATCGGGGTCTTTCCCACCGTCAGACAGGAGG